>Ga0256405_10000906_pt1 | contig 89504 bp, 62 predicted proteins | sample RumenRJG_02DNA_FD_189096 | JGI IMG/M metagenome (GOLD analysis project Ga0256405, IMG submission 189096) | Bovine rumen microbial communities from Lethbridge, Alberta, Canada - RJG_02 | ecosystem: Host-associated > Mammals > Digestive system > Stomach > Rumen | place: Canada: Alberta... | reverse complement strand
ATAGCCGTGCCGCCAATGTTGCCGAAGGTACATTTCTGTACTACACAATCGCTGACGTTATCGACAAAGTCCAAGGCCGTGGCAGCCAGATTCTCGAACAGCACCGAGTGGAAGTCAACGTGATGGGCATTGCGCACGGTGACAGCACTCACAGGGCGCTCAATCCAAGCTTGGTTCTCCAAACCTTCGTCCCAAGGTAGTCCTGGATTTTCTTTCAACTTGTAGGCATCAACGAGAGGAAAACCGCCCTGTAGAGTGACATGCCCTTTGTGCAATGGACGGTTCCAGCATGTGTGTTTGAACGTTAAGCCTTCGAATCTCACGTAGTTGGCACCATCTACAATCACCAACTGCTCAATGCCGTCGCGCTGTTCCGTGGTACGAAGCAGGAAAGAACTGTTGCCTCTCTCGCCTCCAATGACGGGTTGTGGCCAGGGGTGCTCGAACTCCAGACGGCTTTCGGGCTCCATGAAGGAAACCTCGGTAACGGAATCGTTGAGCACACGGATGTCCTTGACGCGCAGGATGGCGATGGCCCAGCGTTGGTGGACGACCATTTCGAGTGGCGGACGGCTGGTACTCTCCGCCGTATTCTTCGAGACGAAATCCCGAAGCACGGAGTCCGGGGGTGTGGGAATGGTGATGGTGCGCTTTTCCTTGTTAAAAGATATCATGCGCTCCATGCCTTTCGTTGGCAGACCGTCGTCGTGTCTGTTCTTCGGCAGACCATCATCTTGTTCTTTTAACGGCCATATCTGCCTGTGCTTTTGGCGAGGGTCGCCACAAATGACACTTGTGTGCTTCTCTCCAATACCACGGATGACGAGCGGCGACTCCTTCGTACCGCTATCCTCGGGACGCAGGAATAACGGCTCCTGCATATAGTAACGGCCTTCCTGGAGGGTGATGGTGATGCCGCCCTGACAACGGGCATCGCCAGTGCGCCGCCACTCGCGGGCCTGGCGCAGGGCGTCGTGGATGCTCTCGCCCTCGCGGACGACGATGTCGCCTGCGCTGATGGGGAGGGTCAGTAGGAGCAGGAGCGTGGTCAGTAGTTGCTTCATGGTCTTACCTATTATAAATAATAGACGCAGGGGCACCTGTTTTGTCATCATGTTAGTGACAAAACGCCCTGTCAGTCGTCTTTTTCAAAAAAGAAGAACGATGAAGATTGATATGCAACAGTGGGTGGCCGACCTCATCAGCCAACGGCAGGTCGCAGCCATACCGGTGATGACACACCCGGGCATCGAGATGAACGGTCATACGGTTCGCGAGGCCGTCAGCGACGGAACGGTCCATGCCGAGGCCGTCGTCACGCTGGCCAAGCGTTTCCCCTCGGCAGCGGCATGTACCATCATGGACCTAACGACAGAGGCAGAGTCTTTCGGTGCCGAGATAGCGTTCTCGGACGAGGCGGTGCCCAGCGTCGTGGGCCATCTGCTGCGCGACGTTCAGGACATCCAGAACCTACAGGTGCCCTCGCTGCGTGCCGGGCGAATCCCGGAGTATCTGAAGGCCAACCTCCTGGCTGTCCGTGCCATCCACGACCGTCCAGTCTTCGCCGGCTGCATCGGCCCCTTCTCACTGGCGGGTCGCCTCTACGACATGTCGGCCATCATGATGCTCATCTACGAGAACCCGGACGCTGCCCATACGCTGCTGGCCAAGTGTACGCAGTTTATCGAGAAATACTGTCAGGCCCTGAAACTCACGGGTGCCAATGGCGTGGTGATGGCCGAACCGGCTGCGGGACTGATGTCTAACGACGACTGTCGGGCGTTCTCCTCGGCCTATGTGCGCTACATCGTCAACAAGGTGCAGGACCAGCACTTCATCGTCGTGCTCCACAACTGTGGCAATACAGGCCACTGCACGCAGGCGATGGTCGAGACGGGGGCTGCGGCCTACCACTTCGGCAACAAGTGCCGTATGGAGGAGGTTATCCGCGACGTCCCGCCGACGGCACTGGCCATGGGCAACCTCGATCCGGTCAGCATCTTCAAGGACGGCATGCCGTTCCAGATGCGCCAGGCGGTGACCGACCTGCTGGAGCAGATGCAACATTATCCCAACTTCGTGCTCTCCAGTGGTTGCGACACGCCGCCCCACACGCCGATGGCCAATATCGATACGTTCTTCGAGACCCTCGACGCTTGGAACACCGCTCACCACTAACGGTTACGGTTACAGCTGTAACCATGTAACCATTTCGTTGTTTTTTGATATTGTTTTATATATGTAAGTAGCTGATTGATAATACGTTACAACATCTTTGCGTTACTTTTTATCTCTCTGCGCCCTCATGGTTACAGCTGTAACCGTAACCGTTTTATGTGTCTTATCACTGGAAAAAGTTGAATCGTGCCTATTAAATCCTTAGAACAGAAAAAGCCGTTACAACACTCCAGAGCCTCGTGACAGCCTCTCCAAGAGTTGTTACGACTTGCCTGCAGACACGACCTCTACGACGATTTACACGGCTAACACAGAAAAAACCGTTAAACAGAATCCAGAAACTCTTAAAGAGAATCCCACAATAACAGTGGCGACAGCTCCTTGCGGAGTGTCGCCACCAATCAGTAGTTAGTTTTTAAGCGTTTAATATTCTTCGTATTCTTCCTCGTCGTCGTAGTCGAATTCGCGGGAGAGGTTGCCACTGGTTTCTGCTGTACTCTCCAGAATAGACATCATCATAAACTGCTGGGTCTTCAATGTGACTATTCTTAATTCGGGATTGATATATGTCTGTTTCATTGTTCTTCTTTTTTGTTGGAAAGAAATTGTGGGAAATTATGGGAAATTATTTGATCACGACCTTCTTGCCGTTTACGATGTACAGTCCCTTCGTGGGCTGAGCGACGCGGCGACCCTGCAGGTCGAAGACCTCATTCGTGTTATTCGTGAAATTCGTGGTTTTTAACTCATTTACAGATGTTGTCTCTTCATCGTCAAAGCTGAAGAATGAACGAGCGTAACCAGTACCAAAGCCTTTGGGCAGGTATGCCGTATTGGCGCCAACAGTAAATGCATTGGTGTTCTTGTAGAAACCAACCTTGGGCGAAGCCATCAGCACGTAGATGCTTTCGGCTTTCTTCTCTGTAGCAGTCGTTACACCTTCGAGTTTGTTGGCTGAAACATTGGTCGTACTGCTGGCCACAACGGGAATAGTTACATCGCCCTCACCCTCGAGAAGGATACCCGTATTGGCAGGAATAGTTCCTGTAATCGGAGAAAGCGTCAGCGAAGCACCTGTGTTACCAGTTACGAGATAAGCCTTCGTCAAGTTTGCGATGCTGCTCGTGAAGTCCAAAGCATATGGACTGCAGTATGTGGCCCAGCCTGCATCGGAAATGGTTTTGGATACGGTAGTAGGCCATGATTCAACAACCTCCAACCAAGAGCTGCTGACCGAAAGTGCTACTTTGATATAATCGCTGCTTGTCAAATCAATTGGAGAATCCGTATAATTGTTAGCATAAGAATAAGTCCATTCGCTCTTGTCCGCAGCCGTGATTTTTGCAGACATGTTAAACACCCTTTCCGATGTGAAAGTGACAGTCATATCGACTGTTGCCCCGTTCATATTACTTATCCAATTCGTCCAGTTGAAATTTGAAGTACAGCCAGCATTTGACCCCCATGTATCTCCTATATGGTGCATATCTTCCCAGTTGTCCGCACGAACAGTAATTTTACGTTCGTCAGAAGTGTTATAAACAGGAACAACATAGTTCTTGTAATTGTCGCTGCTAAGACCATTATGGTTTATGAATTTGTAATGCCAAGACTGTCCGGGATAAAGTGTAACCTTGTCTGTCATTTCGCCAAGATAGTCAGTGGAACAGTCTGTAGCGCCTACGATATCACCTGTGATGATGAAATAGTCGAATACATAGCCAGCGCTTGAACCGCCTTTGACTAATATATCGGTAGCTTTATCTAGCGTAAATTTACCCGTGTTGGCTTCTTGCCAAGAGCCGGAGCCTGTATAGTCTTTGATGATGCCGCCAGATTCGGAGTTCTTGTAAAAATAGAGGTGTGTGCTGCTGCTGGCATAAGCACCAAAATAAATGGTATAGGTGCCAGCAGGAAGTGTTGTTATTTTGGTGGCAGAACTTGCATATCCACCTGCCATGTTGGAGCAACGAGAACTGGCGCCACCGCTGGTTGTCGAAGAGAGAACATCCTCTGCTTCTTTAAAATAAAGAACGCTAAGATAAGATGAGGCTGTATAGGGAACACTTTCGATCTGATTGCCAGAAGTAAGGGTGAGACTCCCCTGATAATGATTGGTGCCAGTGCCAGCAGCTTTTGTATATAGCGTACCATCAACGTTGATGTAGCGAGGATAAGCATAGCTAACGGAATTTGTGCTGGAATTCGCGTCAGCAAGAACCTTTAAGATCTTTGAGCTTCCATCAACAGCGTTTACAGTGTAGTGGAGCTTGTTGCTGATGATTTTGTTGATTTGCTCAGCAGAAAGTGCCTGGTCATATATAGCGATGTCGTCATAACCAAAAGACGCATCCCAGTCATTCCAGTTCCATGATTGGTTGCCACCAAGGCATACTACAGGATAACCATTACTTGCAGCAGTAGCGAAGAATGCAGGGGTTATATCATTATTTATAGTCCAAGAATTAACCACACTACCATCAACGTAAATGATTCCTTTTGTTGAAGTAAGCGTTATAGTGTAATAGTGCCAATTTGCATCATCAAGATAAACTGTTGACTCTGTATTTCCACTGGTTTTCTTTCCTTCATCATCATTTTCTTCTTTTGTGAAATCGGTCCATTTGCCATCTCCATTATTTAACTGCATAACACCCTTAGCACTAGCTCTGAACATAGGAGAACCGTTGTCAATACCAGGTGTACTGGTTTTATAAGCACTAAATACCGGACAATGGAAGAAGTTCTCACCAGAAGCATCTTTCATATTAATCCAGAATCCAATAGTCATTTTATTGGTCGCTCCCGAATGAGTTAGGACATCTGCTGGAAGTTTTAGGTAATTGGTGCGTGCAGTTTTGTTCTTTGAGGGATTGTTGTGATAAATTGCCCCAAAACGTGCGTCTGTATCTGTAACAAATTCACCACTTCCTACTTGAGTTAAATTAGTAGTGGAGGAAAAGTCATTGAAATAAACGGGAGTAGGAACGACCACGTCATCAGCCCACGCTTGATTCACACCTGCGTATAGACACAATGCCACGAGGAGTGTTTTCAAATAAGTAGTTTTTTTCATTTTAATTAGTAGTTTTATCGTTAAATATTGAGTTAGTATTGTCGGTAGTATGTGCTTGTTATCTCAACAAGGACGGGGCAAATGTACGAAGAAAAAACGAAACGACCAAACAAATGGCCGATTATTTGTATATTTTACACTAATTTTTTCGAAATGCAGGAAATGCTATGTCGTACTGGTCGGGTGGAGTGAAGAAAAAGTGAGGGAAACGCTTGGCGGTTTGGGGCGAAATGAGTACTTTTGCAGTGCTAATCAATCGCTAACAAACAGAACGTTGACGCAGAAAACACTTGACTACGAGATACTTCAGATAGCCCTGGCCGATGTCTATGAGGCCATGGGCTATCGCGGAGTGTTGCCCGACGAGGCCACGCAGCGCGAGACACTGGCTACAATAAATAAGGTACGCGCGTGGGTCAAGCCGCAGTTCTGCTTCTTCGTGGTGCGCCAGTTGCCGGAGTTCCAGATGGGACGCATCATCCAGCGCCAGCTGAAGGGCGCCGAGGCCTACGCGCTCTTTGTCTGTACGGCGGGATGGGAATACGAGGAGTACCAACACCAGCTGAAGGAGGAGGGCGACATGGTGCGGGTGTTCATCGCCGACGCCCTGGGCAGCGTCATCGCCGAACGCTGTGCCGACCGGATGGAGGAGGCCCTGCAGACCTCTATCGACAAATTGGGCTGGCACCATACCAACCGCTTCTCGCCCGGCTACTGCGGATGGCACGTCTCTCAGCAGCAGTTGCTGTTCCCCTTGTTCGAGGGCCATACCTGTGGCGTCAAGCTCACTGACTCGTCGCTGATGGTGCCCATCAAGAGCGTCAGCGGCATCATCGGTCTGGGTCCCGACGTCCGCCACCTGGACTACTCCTGCGGCCTCTGCGACATGCAGCATTGCTACAAGCGTCGGAAGAAGTTGTCGTAGGCGTTGTTGAAGGATATAATACAGATAAATTTGCAGCATACGGGATTATTCCGTATATTTGCAGCAAATCTATTGAATCTATTCGCTAACCATTACCGAACAAACTATGAGGAAATATCTGATGACCTTGCTGTGCGGGCTGTTCTCTGTCGCCGCCCTTGCACAACATTCGTACATGGGTGACTGGAGCATCGTCCACTTGAAGGAGGTGTACTACAAGAACGACGTGCTGAACCAGCAATATGATGAGGACTGCACGGCTCCATATAATAAGGTGACCGTCAATACGGACCATCTGTATCTCTATGAGTGGGTGTCCAGCAGCAGCAGTTGGAAATTAGAGGGGATGCTCTACTTCACCGTCAGCGGCGACAACCTCGTCCTCGACAAGGGCCGCTCGGACAGTTCCATCCTGAACTTCAACATCGTGAGCTACGACGGCACCACGCTGGTGGCTACCATTGAGACGACGGAGACCAAGGGCAGCGACGTCTGGCGCGACGTCGTCACCTACACCCTGCGGCGGGTAGGCCAGGAGGAGACTTCGGGCGAAGGTGGCAGCGGTGGTGGCGGCAGCGGCGGAGATACCCCCGTCTCGACAGGTACGTTCCAGGGCGCCAAGCGCGTCTTCGGCAACAGACTGGTGAAGGAGTTTCATGACTTCGACTACTGGACGACATACACCTACGATGACAACGGCTACTGCACCTCGTTCTCCAATACCAAGGATTTAGGCTCGGCCGGGAAACAGTACACCATCAGCTATGGCGACAATATCACCGTGACCATCCAGAATAACAACAATCCGTGGACGTGCTACGTGGGCGACAACGGATTCATCAGTCGCATCGACTATACTGACGACAAGGGGAAGGCGGAAAGCGTGGCTTTCTTGTACAACACCAACAACCAACTCATCAAGATAGACTATGGCGGTGGTGACTACTACGACATCAGCTACGATAGCAATGGCGATGCCGTCAGCTGCTATCACGCTGCCGACAACAAGACCGTCACCGTGACCTACGGCACGACGCTGAACAAGGGTAACGTGATGCACTTCGAGGCGCTCTTCGACATCGACCTGGACAAGTTCGCCCTGCTGGGATATATCGGCGGCCTGGGTGTGAGCTCCAAGCATCTGCCCACGGCAGTATCTTATGGAGGTAGTCTCACGTGGACGTTTGACAATGACGGATACCCTACCAAAGTGACGGCTTCCGGCCTGACAGCTGCGACGTGGACCTGGGATGGCACCGACAGCGGGACGATACCGGAGCCGGGGGGCAAGACCAAGCGCATCGTGTTCACGGCGGACGATGTTCACGACGTGGGCCTGAACGGCTATACGTTTAAGGATGGTGACTTCGAAGTGAAACTCATTGATGTCAATAACAACAAGATGATCATTCGAGAGGGGAAGATCATCTTCGGCACGGAACAGGACTACGAAGTATTCGAATATCATCTGATGGTAGGCGGACAGTCTGGCAAGGACCAGGGCCGTAGGATAGAAGTTAGTGTGCCTGCAGACGGGACATTGAGCCTCTATGTGAGAACACCAGTAGAAGGGCGCAATGTCATCGTGACGCAAAACGGAAGTGAACTGTATAATGAAGCGGTCTTCGTCAGCAATTCGCAATATGATTTCTGTCCCATCGTGTCTGTACCAGTGGTGGCCGGAACGGTGGTAATCACATTTACGGGGAACTTGATGTTTGCCTGCTTCGAACTGACAGAGAACGAACCTACACCCAAGCAGTGTGCTGCGCCGACAGTGGCTTATACCCGCGGCAAGTTGACGTTCAGCAGTACGACACCGGGTGCCACGTTCTACAGCACCATCGCGGACAGTGACATCGGGTCGTACCAGACCAGTGAGGTGAGCCTCAGCGTCACCTATACCGTCAGCGTCTATGCGGAGGCTCCAGACTATGAGCGTTCCGAGACGACGTGGGTCACGCTCTGCTGGATAGACGCCACGCCGGCCACCGACATTCAGGAGGAGACGAAGGTGGAGGCACGTCCCGTACTCATCGAGAGCCGTGGCGGTATGCTGACCATCAGCGGTCTGGAGAACGGTACGCCCGTCAGCATCTATGGCACGGGTGGCCAGCAGACCAACAAGGCTGTGGCCGACAGTGCTACGCTTAGCGTGGACTCCCGTCTGGCACGCGGCAGCGTGGCTATCGTCAAGATGGGTGACAAAGCCGTGAAGATCGTGGTAAGATAAGTGTTACAGCTTGCCAAGCAGTTGCTTGGCGACGGTGACGGCACTGTTGGCATTGTCGCTATAGCCGTCGGCACCGATTTCGTCGGCGAAGCCCTGGGTGACGGGGGCTCCGCCGACCATTACTTTCACCTGGTCGCGGATGCCGGCCGCCTCGAGGGCGTCGATGACCTCTTTCATATAGCCCATCGTCGTGGTGAGCAGGGCCGACATGCAGAGGATGTCGGGACGGTTCTCCTTGACGGCCTCGATGAAGGCGTCGGCAGAGACGTCGATGCCGATGTTGACGACCTCGAAGCCGCAGCCTTCGAGCATGGAGGCGACAAGGTTCTTGCCGATGTCGTGGAGGTCGCCCTTGACGGTGCCGATGACCACCTTGCCGATGGACGTGCTGGCAGAGCCCGCCATCAGGGGCTTCAACAGTTCGAGGGCGGCCTTCATGGCGCGTCCCGCCATCAGCAGTTGGGGGACGAAGGCCTTGCCGTCCTGGAAGCGCTGACCCACCTCGCCCATGGCGCGTATCATCTGACCGTTGATAAGGTCGGCAGGGGCGGCGCCGTCAGCGATGGCGTCCTTGGTGGCTGCTGCCGCCTCGTCGCTCTTGCCGTGGAGGATGGCGTCGAACAGGCGCGAAGCGGGGTCGGCGATTGTATCGCCGACCACCATGGGGGCGATGGGGGCTGATTCAGAGGGGAGAGGCGCGCACACGGGGACGCCGGATACGGGGTCTGTCCCCTTGTGGGGCGTCAGCGGAGCAAGGCGCAGCCCTGGCAGGGGCTCTACGGCCCGGGCCACCATGGCGATGTGGGCATCGGTGGTGCCGCAGCAGCCTCCGATGATGCTGAGGTGGTGACCTTCGAGCAGGGGCCAGAGGTCGGCGACGAAACTCTCGGGAGTCTTCTGGTAGTGTCCCTGGGCGTCGGGTTGTCCGGCGTTGGGGTAGAGGCTGACCCTGTAGCCCAGTCCGCCCAACTGTTTCACCAGCGGTATCATGGCCGTGATGTCTGTCACGCAGTTGATGCCGACGCTATAGATATGGGACTTGTCGATAGTGGCGCTAGTATCTATAGCGTCTATAGCTTTTATCACGCTCTGCCCAAGCATGTTATGGCCGTCGGCTGTAGCAACGCTAAAGCTAAGCATCAGGGGCAGCGAGGGGGCAATGCGATGGGCTTCCTCCATGGCGATGCGGGCATTGTTCGTGTCGAAGATAGTCTCGATGAGCAGGGCGTCAACACCTCCGTCACAGAGTGCCTGGATCTGTTCGGCATAGGCCTCGCGGAGCAGTTCCTCGTTCAGCGTCTCGCCACTGGTGGCAATGGATGTGGTCTTACTGGTGGGACCGATGCTGCCCACCACGTAGCGGGGCTTGGCCGACGAGCTGAATTCGTCGGCGCATTGGCGGGCTAACTGGACGGCGGCGAGGTTGATGTCGCGGACGTGGTCTTGCAGACCGTAGCCCTCCAGGGAGATGCGCTGGGCATTGAACGTGTTGGTCTCGATGATGTCGGCACCGGCAGCGAGGTATTTGCGGTGGATGTCGCGCACCACTGCGGGGCACGTCAGCGACAAGACGTCGTTGCAGCCCTTGAGGTCTTGGGGGTGCTGGGCAAAGCGGGCTCCGCGGAAGTCTTCCTCGCGCAACTGGTACTGCTGGATCATGGTGCCCATGGCACCGTCGAGGACGAGGAGGCTCTCTTGAGAGGTAAGCGGTGAGGGGTGAGAGGTGAGCGGCGTATTCTGGGGCTGCTCTACGCGGCGGATGATGGCGTCAACCTCAGCATCAATGTCTGCGGGGTGCAGGTTACGGGCGTGGCGGAAATCATCGACGATGGTGAGGGCCTGTTCTACTTCGGCCTCGTTGTGGAAGTCCATCTCCAGATGGACGCCATCGCCACCGATATGGTCGAGTAGGGGACGCAACTCGTCGAGGGTCACCCAGCAGGCCATGATGCTCTTGCCGCCGGCCAGGATTTTGCGGTATAGGTCGTACCACTTGGGACTGCCGCCCTGGGGTTCGCCGACACCCGGCGTCCACTGGATGGCGTTCAACTCCTTGATTTCCAGCAGGGCGTCCAGATGGTGCATGGCACCCACGCCGTCCAGGTGGTAGAGTGTGTAGTCTATCTTCTGACACTGTTCGCGGATGAAGGGTTGGACAAAACGGCGGTAGTCGTCCTGCGATATCATGGTGGATATGTCGCTCTGCAGTTTTGACATCTTGCCGGGTGCCCAACTGGAGAAATAGCAGAAAGCCATCTCGTCGCCCTCGCGGATGATGTCGTAGAGTTCGTCGAAGACTCGGAAGTAGATGTCGTTGATCTGCTGCATCTGGTGCTCCAAGACCTCGGGCTGCATCACGGTGTCGAGCAGCACCTTGTCGGTACCCTTCATGGCGGCCAGTACGTCAAGACCCTCCATCAGGTCGGGCATGCCGACGTAGTAGTGGCCTTGGGCCTTCTGTTTGCAAGCTGTCAGCAACTGTTTGTGCAACAGCCAGTTGGGATGCTGCGGGTCGAAGGTGATGTCATCGGTGTAGTGGGGGTTGGGGTGAATCCAGATGGTGTCCTCGCCACCCTCGAAGACGCCGCCCAGGATGGCAGCCAGCGAACCCGGTCCCAACTGGGTATTGGCAACGGGCAGCATGTCGGCCATCAGCGATGAGTGGGCGACATACCAGTCCAGATAGTCGGCACGCCATTCGGGGTCGAACCACCGTTGGTTCAGGTCCTTATAGGGCTTGGGGGCAGGGATGTCGGCATGGGGCTTGACACCCTCCTGGAAGTGTTCCCACATGTTGAGGACGATGCCCTTGTGGTTCCACCAGTCGATATAGTGCTGTTTGGTCTCTTCGAGATTCGCTTTCCAAGTGTTCATAGCTTTCTTTATTTGATATAAGACGTGCCGGTAGTGGAAATGTCATCATACCAGCATGAGGCCGCTCATCACCATGTCGCTGACGAAGAGTCCCTTACGTGTCAGCACCAACCTCACTGAAGGGCTGTCTCCTTGTGAGAGATCCTGGCGCAGCAGGTCGTCGTCGATGAAGCGCTGGGCCTCCTTGAGACAGTAGCGGCGGTGGTGTTCGGAAAGGGTGGTGAGGTCCAGGCCGTCGCTGGTACGCAGGGCAGTGGCGATGCGGTCGTTATAGTGGGTGTCGGCATCGAGCAGCTCTTCTTCGTAAGGACGTTCGCCGCGGTTGATGGCGTCGATGTAGGTGCGGAGGTCGGAGACGTTCCAGGAACGTTCCTTGCCACTATAGCTGTGGGCGGCGGCGCCGAGACCGATGTAGGGGATGTCGTGCCAGTAGCTGCTGTTATGGCGGGAGCGATAGCCAGGACGTGCGAAGTTCGAAATCTCGTAGTGCTCGTAGCCGGCTGCCGTCAGGCGGTCTATGAGCATCTCGTACATCTGGCGCTCCAGCTCCTCACCCGGCATCTTTAATCTTTCATCTTTCATCTTTAATCTTTCCCCGCCCATCTTTAATTTTTCATCTTTCATCTTTAATCTCCACAACGGAGTGTCTTCCTCTATCATGAGGCAGTAGGCGGAGATGTGCTCGACATCCAGTGCCAGGGCCGCGTCAATGTCGCGCTGCCAGTCGTCCAGGGTCTCACACGGGAAACCGTACATCAGATCGATGCTGATGTTGTGGATGCCATTGTCGCGAAGTCGTTCTATGGCTGCCGCTACCTGTTGCGAGGTATGTCTGCGTCGCATCCATCTCAGCCGTTCGTCACAGAAGGTCTGGGCCCCCATGCTGATGCGGTTTACGGGTAGCATGCACAGTCCGTCGGCAAATGCCTCTGTCACATCGTCAGGATTCATCTCGATGGTCACTTCGGCATCCATCTCTACCTTATTATATTTATAGGTAGCATCGAAAATCCGATGCAGCTGTGGAATGGTTAGTTGGCTGGGCGTGCCACCACCAAGGTAAACCGTTTCTATTCTCAGATCTTTGACCTCTGACCTCTGACCTCTCATCTCCATCTCCCGACAGAGGGCATCGACGTACTGTTGGCGCAGGTCGAGAGCCGTCGTCGAGTAGAAGCCGCAATAGATGCAACGACTCGCACAAAAGGGGATATGAAGGTACAAACCAGCCATAAGTGGGTGCAAAAATACTAATAAAGTTTAATTTTTGGAAGATTTCGTAGGTTTTTTTCCTGAAATTAGCTACCTTTAGCGTCCGTTAACTGAAAAGACAACAAATAACCTAAAAACAATACGTATTATGAAAGTTTATCAGACTAACGAAATCAAAAACATTGCACTCATTGGCAGTGCGGGAAGCGGCAAGACTACTCTTGCCGAAGCAATGGTCTATGAAGCCGGCATCATCAAGCGCCGCGGTACCGTAGAGGGTAAGAACACCATGAGCGACTACTTCCCCGTAGAACAGGAATATGGCTACTCGGTGTTCTCCACTGTTTTTCATGTGGAGTGGAACAACAAGAAGCTGAACATCATCGACTGTCCGGGTTCTGACGACTTCGTGGGTGGCTCTATCACCGCTATGAACGTCACCGACCAGGCCGTCATCCTCGTCAACGGACAGTATGGTCCCGAGGTGGGTACGATGAACGCTTTCCGCAATACCGAGAAACTGAAGAAGCCCGTCATCTTCCTGGTGAACCAGCTGGACCGCGACAACTGCGACTTCGACCAGATCCTGAGTCAGTTGAAGGAGATCTATGGCAACAACTGCGTGCCCGTACAGTATCCTATTGCTACCGGTGCAGGTTTCAACAGCGTCATCGACGTGCTGCTGATGAAGAAATACTCGTGGAAGCCCGAGGGTGGTGCTCCCATCATCGAGGATATTCCCGCCGACCAGCTCGACAAGGCCAAGGAGATGAAGGCCGCCCTCGTGGAGGCTGCCGCTGCCGGTGACGACACGCTGATGGAGAAGTTCTTCGAGAGCGAGGACCTCAGCGAGGACGAGATGCGTGAGGGTATCCGCAAGGGCCTGATTACGCGCTCTATCTTCCCCGTCTTCTGCGTCTGCGCAGGTCGTGACATGGGTGTCCGTCGTCTGATGGAGTTCCTCGGCAACGTCGTTCCCTTCGTCAGCGAGATGCCCGTCATCAAGAATGCTGCCGGTCAGGAGGTTCCTGCCGACGCCAACGGTCCCGAGTCGCTGTACTTCTTCAAGACTGGCGTGGAGCCGCATATCGGCGAGGTGCAGTACTTCAAGGTGATGAGCGGTGTCGTGAAGAGTGGCGACGACCTGACTAATGCCGACCGTGGCTCCAAGGAGCGCATGGGTACGCTGTATGTCTGTGCCGGTGCCAACCGCATCCAGGTCGATGAGCTGCGTGCCGGTGATATCGGCTGTACCGTGAAACTGAAGGACGTGAAGACCGGTAACACGCTGAACGGCAAGGATGTAGATTGGAAGTTCGACTTCATCAAGTATCCGAACAGCAAGTTCTCGCGTGCCATCAAGGCCGTCAACGAGGCTGAGACCGAGAAGATGATGGCTGCCCTGCAGAAGATGCGCCAGGAGGATCCCACATGGGTCGTCGAGCAGTCGAAGGAGCTGCGCCAGATTATCGTTCATGGTCAGGGTGAGTTCCACCTGCGCACCTTGAAGTGGCGTATGGAGAACAACGAGAAGATCAATGTAGAGTACCAGGAGCCGAAGATTCCGTATCGTGAGACCATCACGAAGATGGCCCGTGCCGACTATCGCCATAAGAAGCAGTCGGGTGGTGCCGGACAGTTTGGTGAGGTACACCTGATTGTTGAGCCTTACACCGACGGTATGCCCGATCCTACCAGCTTCACCATCAACGGCCAGGAGTTCAAGATGAACATCAAGTCGAAGGAAGAGAAAGATCTGGAGTGGGGCGGCAAGCTCGTCTTCATCAACAGTGTGGTCGGTGGTGCCATCGATATGCGTTTCATGCCCGCCATCCTGAAGGGTGTCATGGAGCGTATGGAGCAGGGACCGTTGACGGGTTCTTATGCCCGTGACGTACGTGTCATCGTCTATGACGGTAAGATGCACCCGGTTGACTCCAACGAGTTGTCGTTCATGCTGGCTGCCCGTAACGCCTTCAGCGCCGCCTTCAAGGAGGCCGGTCCTAAGGTGCTGGAGCCCATCTACGACCTGGAGGTACTGGTTCCCGGTGACTACATGGGTGATGTGATGTCCGACCTGCAGGGTCGCCGCGCCATTATCATGGGTATGGACAGCGAGGCTGGCTATCAGAAGCTCAGCGCCAAGATTCCTTTGAAGGAACTGGCATCTTACTCCATCGCCCTCAGCTCGCTGACCGGTGGCCGTGCATCGTTCACCACGCAGTTCTCCAGCTACGAACTCGTACCGAACGACATCCAGCAGGAGCTCATCAAGCAGCACGAGGCCGAGATGAAAGAGGAAGACTAATGGTGGTTGGCGGTTTTCCCGCCAACACCTTCCCCATAAAAAAAGAGCGCCAAACGCGCTCTTTTTCTTATCAGAACTTCACTAGGATACGGAAGACCTTGGCGGGGTTTGCGTCCCACTGTTTCATGGCCTCTTCGGCATGTTCGGGATCGACGATGCCGGAGGTGAGTATCTCGTAGGGCGGGTTATACTTCTTCAGGTAGCGGATGACGCCGTCGAAGTCCTCGGGCAGTGCATTGCGCGAGCCGCGGATGTCGAGTTCCTTCTGTACGAAGTACTTGGTGGTAAACTCCACGTCCTGCTTGGAATAGCCGATGCAGATGACGCGGCCGCAGAAGGACACCTCGTTGACGGCCATCTGGTAGGTGGCGGGAGAGCCCACAGCCTCGATGACGATGTTGGGACCCATCGAGTCGGTGAGTTCCATGAGGCGCTGGTGGACGTCCTCCTTTGCGGTATTGATGGTGAAGTCGGCACCCAGACGACGTACGATGGCCAGTTTCTCGTCATCGACGTCACAGGCGATGACCTTGGCGCCACGGAGCAGTGAGCGGATGACGGCACCGACGCCCACCATACCGCAACCGATAATCATCACTACGTCGGTATCGACGGCCTGGGCACGGCTGACGGCATGGAAACCGACACTCATCGGTTCTACCAGGGCGGCATGTTCGGCGGTGATGTCACCCACGGGGATGATTTTCTGCCAGGGTAGGGCGATGTATTCGCGCATGGCACCGTCACGCTGGACACCCAGCGTCTCGTTGTGCTCACAGGCGTTATAACGGCGAGTGCGACAGGCGGGACATACGCCACAGTTGGTATAGGGATTCACCGTCACCGTCATACCCTTGCGGAGCGTGGCGGGAACCTCTGCGCCCAGACCAACAATCTCGGCACCTATCTCGTGACCCGGTATGACGTGTGGCTTGGCCATGGTGTTCAGCCCTCTGTAGGTGTTGAGGTCGCTACCGCAGAAACCCACATACTGAATCTTCAACAATACTTCGTCGGGACGGCACTGGGGGTTGTCCATCTCCACCACTTTCATCTGGCGTGGTTCTGTAATCTGTAATGCTTTCATTATTTATTTGATTTTAACTGCATGATTATTCACTCATATTCTTGATATATGGTAATTCCTTCAGTTCACCGAACCCGAAGAACTGCTTGGCATTGCGCCAGAGGAACAGCTCCTTCTGTTCGTCGGTCAGTTCACGGCTCTTGGTGACGAAGTCGTATGACATCTTGTAGGTGATGGCGGTGATGGTTCGTGGATAGTCCGAGCCCCACATCAGCTTCTCCCAACCCACCTCGTCGGCAGCCTCGCGGATGGCGCGGATGGCGGAGGGGAAGGGATAGAACTCGTCGTTGAAGAGCCACGTGATGCCACCACTCTCGACATAGACGTTCGGGTGGCGTGCCAACCGTATCTGTGCCATCCAACCAGGACGCGTCACCATGCCGAAGTGGCCGATGGCGACCTTCAACTGCGGACACTCCTGGATGACCTCCTCCATCTGGCCGACCTGCACGTCACCGTCGGCCAGTTCGATGCCGAGGAGGATGTCGCGGTGCGACATCATACGGAACAACTGCATCATCTCGTCGTTGAGGAACTGCTGCGGCAGACGGGCGGCAGGCACCTTGATACCGCGGAAACCACTGTGGATGAGGCTTTGGGCCTCATCATAAAACCCCGGCTGGCGCAATTCGGGCATGCCGAAGCAGAAGAAGCGGTCGGGATATTGTTGCTGGACCTGCAAGAGATAGTCGTTCTGCAGGCCGTCGATGAACTCCTGTGTGATGACGGCGGCACTGACCTGCGCATAGTCCATGTTCGACAGGAAGCGCTCGGCACTGTTCTGGCCGTCCGTCATGTAGGGCGGCAACATCTGGCGCTCCTCGCCAAAGAAGATACTTCGGCTGCGGTTAGGTTCCAAGGGGTGAATGGCTGAACCATTCACCACCGTATCTACATGCAGCCACAGGTGGGCGTGGGAATCAATAATCTTCATATCATTCTATTTTTTGCAAGGACTACAGGACTAAAGGACTTTTTTTAGTGCAGGATTCTTTGGTATTGTGTGTGCAGCCAAAGTCCTTGAGTCCTGTAGTCCGCTGCTAAATCAAGTATTCGCCCAGCTGACTCGCTGTTGGTCACCGATGATGGCGCGGACTTCGGCCACGAGGCCTTCGTCCATAGGTTCGCTGATATACTCCAGGTTGCGCTTGATGGCCTCGGGACGGGTGGTGCTGAAGACCGTGGAGGCGATGCGGGGATTGCTGCAAGAGAACTGCATGGCCAACTTCTCGATGGGATAGCCTTTTGCTTTGCAATGTTCGGCGGCCTTCTTGCATGCTGCCACCAGCGGTTTGGGTGCCGGATGCCAGTCGGGTACGCCACGCTCCGTCAGCAGTCCCATGGAGAACGGACTGGCCGACAGCACACCGATGCCGCGCTCCTCGAAGAAGTCCAGGAAGTCCGTGAGTTTGTCGTCGCACAGGCAGTAATGGCAGAAGTTCATGACGCTCTCTACCATTCCCGGTTCGGCATGCTCGATGACCCACTGCAGGTTTTCCAACTGCAGGTCAGTGATGCCGACATGCCGGACGACACCCTCCTTCTTCAGTTCGTGCAGGGCAGGTAGCGTCTCATCGACGACCTTCTGCAAACCACCCTCCATACGTCCCTGAAACTCGATGTCGTGGACGTTGATGATGTCGATATAGTCGATATGCAGGCGCTCCAGACTCTCATAGACACTCTCCTTGGCACGCTGGGCCGAGTAGTCCCAGGTGTTGATGCCGTCTTTGCCGTAGCGGCCTACCTTGGTGGAGAGGTAGAAGCGGTCGCGGGGAATGTCCTTGAGGGCCTTGCCCAGGACGGTCTCTGCCTTGTAGTGGCCGTAGTAGGGCGACACATCGATGATGTTGATGCCTGCATCTACGGCGGCAAAGACGGCATCGATGCCCCTATGCTCGTCGAACTCGTGGAATACGCCACCTAAAGAAGAGGCGCCGAAGCCCAGCTCCGACACCTCTATTCCTGTGTTGCCTAATGCTCTATAGTTCATTACTCATTACTCATTTCTCATTCCTCATTTGGTCAAAGACCCTTTACCACGGCATCATGTCGCGCTCGTCAGGACGATGGGCCTTGCCGTCTTCTCCCAGCACATAAACCTGCAGGTCGTGGAAGTAACCGGTCTCGTCCTGCAACTTCTTCAGCTGAGCCTTGGTGTCGTCAAAACCCTTGAACTCCTTGGCTGTAGCGATATGGTTGGTAAACTCCAGTTTCTTGTTCTCGGTGTCCAATACGGATATCCACTCGTCCTTGGTACGGTCTCCAATCAGAAATTTCTTGCTCATAGTAGGTTGTTTTTTAGTAATCTTTTTGCAAAGGTAGTGATTTCGATAGAAACGACCAAAGAAAAGGAGTAAAATATTTCGTAATCGATGACGGAGCGGCTACTGGACTATCAGTGCTGCGGCTGCCGCCTTCAGGTAGGGACGTACCTGCTCGTAGGGAAGGGTAAAGGAGATGAGACCAGCAGCATAGGGGGCTATCTCATACTGCTGGTAGATGAACTCCAGACCGTTCTCTGAGAAGTAGGGCTGACTCTGGGGCATCGGCAGGAAATTGACGTCATCGACACCGATGAGCATTTCCTTCAACTCACTGTCCGTCACCGGATGGTCCATATTGGCTGAGAAGTAGCTGCGCACACCTTCTTTGAGCATGCGGTACCACCCCTCCATCTTGTCGGGGTTGTCGCTGATGCGTAACATGTCGCTGCCCATGCGGCGACCGTCGCTCTTGCGGAATGTGGTGCCAGTGACGATATAGCCGCCATGGGCACCGCCCTGATAGTCCTCGAAGGTCGAGAGGTACGTGACCAGCAGCGGAGTCTCATAGTGTTTTTTGACGTGGCGCACTCCCGTTAGTGTCGGCAGGACGTCTCTGTTGTATTCAGCCATCTCGTCGTACATCTCCTTGCGATTGGCGTAGTCTTGCGCCACAGCCTGTTCCATCACCTGCTGGCCGTCGTCGTGCTGTGTGGTATTCAACTGCAACTCCTCGGTGATATACTCCCGCAGGATGTTGACGAGGATGGCGTTGCCTGCCACGGGCCAGTCGGCCGTCATCTCCACCTGAGCGATACTGTCGCTCTTCTGGGCTCCCATGCTGTCGGTCTTCAACACACTGTCGTCAGTGTCGTCGGCCCCAGAAAAACGGTGGCCGCACGCAGTCAGCAGTGCAGCCACCATCATAGTCATAAAAAGATATCTCACTTTTTATTTCTTATTTTTAATTTTTAATTTTTAATTTTTAATTACTCTCCCTTGATGGCAGCAACACCAGGAAGAACCTTACCCTCGATAGCCTCGAGCAGGGCACCACCACCAGTAGAGATGTACGATACCTGGTCGGCCAGGCCGAACTTGTTGACGCAAGCCACAGAGTCACCACCGCCAATCAGCGAGAAGGCACCCTCTGCAGTAGCCTTGGCGATAGCGTCACCGATGGCACGTGAACCAGCGGTGAAAGCGTCGCACTCGAAGACACCGGCAGGACCGTTCCACAGGATAGTCTTGGCACCCTTGATGGCCTCGGCGAAAGCCTTCTGGCTCTCGGGACCGGCGTCAACACCCTCGAAACCGGCAGGAACCTGGTTGGCGGGGCAGGTGATGATCTGAGCACCCTCCTTGACAGTCATCGTGCCAAAGTCCAGACCATTGGTGGCTGTGCAGTCAGAACCGAGAACGAGTTCTACGCCGTTCTTCTTAGCCAGTTCCTCAACACCCAGGGCTACATCCAACTTGTCGAGCTCTACGATGCTCTCGCCGATCTCGCCGCCGTGAGCCTTGGAGAAGGTATAGGTCATACCGCCGCAGAGGATGAGCTTGTCAACCTTGCCGAGCAGGTTCTCGATGATACCGATCTTCGAGCTGACCTTCGAACCACCCATGATGGCTACGAACGGACGCTTGATGTTAGACAGCACATTGTCAACAGCCGTCACCTCTTTCTCCATCAGCAGACCCAACATCTTGTGGTCGGCATCGAAGTAGTCGGCGATGACTGCGGTAGAGGCGTGCTTGCGGTGAGCAGTACCGAAGGCATCCATAACGTAGCAGTCAGCGTAGGAAGCCAAAGTCTTGGCAAACTCCTTCTGGCTGGTCTTCAGAGCCTTCTTGGCCTCGTCGTATTCGGGAGTACCCTTCTCGACACCTACGGGCTTGCCTTCCTCCTCGGGATAGAAGCGCAGGTTCTCCAGCAGCAGGGCCTCACCCATCTTCAGGGCAGCAGCCTCGGTCTGAGCCTTGGCGCAGTCGGGAGCGAAAGCCACGGGAACACCCAGGGCCTTCTCAACAGCCTCGCGAATCTGACCCAGCGACTTCTTCATGTCAACCTTTCCTTTGGGCTTGCCCATGTGCGACATGATGATGACAGCACCGCCGTCAGCCAGAATCTTCTTCAGCGTGGGCAGGGCACCGCGGATGCGGGTGTCGTCAGTGATCTTACCATTCTCGTCCAGGGGTACGTTGAAGTCTACGCGTACGATTGCCTTCTTACCGGCAAAATTCATTTCGTTGATTGTCATTGTTGTGTATGGTTTAAAAATAATGTATATCCTAAAATCGAGCGCAAAGGTACTAATATTAATTGAGAATAGAGAAGGGAGAATTGATAATTTAAAAATTTTTTGCTTACTGATATAAATAATGTAAGACGGAGTTTGCAAAACTCACCAAAAACTTGTACCTTTGTCGCCGTTTTAATCAAAAAGACAAGAAGAGTATGAACATCAGAAATATCCCCGTGCTACTGTTGACCGGTTACCTGGGCAGCGGCAAGACCACGTTGCTGAACCGCATCCTGCAGAATCAGAAAGGTATCAAGTTTGCCGTCATCGTCAACGACATCGGTGAAGTGAATATCGATGCCGACCTCATCGAGAAGGGTGGGGTGGTCGGTCAGAAGGACGACTCCCTGGTGGCCCTACAGAACGGCTGCATCTGCTGTACGCTGAAGATGGACCTCGTGGAACAGTTGCGCGACATCCTGCGCATGCAGCGTTTCGACTATATCGTCATCGAGGCCAGCGGCATCTGCGAGCCTGCTCCCATCGCCCAGACCATTGTCAACATACCCTATTTAGGTCCCGACTATGTGAAGGATGGTTTCATCCAACTCGACAGCATCGTCACCGTGGTCGATGCCCTGCGCATGCGTGACGAGTTCCGCAGCGGCAACGACCTGCTGCGCAAGCATATTGAAGAGGACGACATCGAGAACCTCGTCATCCAGCAGATTGAGTTCTGCAATATCATCCTCCTCAACAAAGCCTCGGAGGTTACTCCCGATGAGTTGCATGAGGTGCACCAGATTATCCGTACCATCCAACCCAAGGCCGACATCATCGAGTGTGACTATGGTGATGTGGACCTTGACCGATTGTTGCACACCAACAAGTTTGACTTCGATGAGGTGGCCTCGTCGGCAGCGTGGATTCAGGAGTTGGAGGGTCATCACGACGACGACGATGACGATGATGATGATGATGATGACCACCACCACGATGACGATGATGATGACCATGACCACCACCACGATGACCATGACCATCACCATCACGAGCATCATCACCACCACCATGACGAGGGTGAGGCCGAGGAATATGGCATTGGAACCTTTGTCTATTACGCCCGCCGCCCCTTTAACCTCGGACTGTTCGACGACTATGTGGCTCGCAAATGGCCTAAGAACGTCATCCGCGCCAAGGGCATCTGCTACTTCAAGGGCGAGGAGGACGTCTGCTATGTTTTCGAACAGGCCGGTCGTCAGGTGTCGCTGCGCAACGCAGGACAGTGGTATGCCACCATGCCCAAGGACGAACTCGACCAGATGATGGCCGAGAACGAGCAACTGCGCCGCGACTGGGATGACCAGTATGGCGACCGTATGCAGAAACTGGTGTTCATCGGCCAACACCTGGACAAGGAACAGATCGCTGCCGACCTGGACTTCTGTTTAGTATAGCGCGACTTTTACGCCTGCCATCATCCATGCGCCGGGCTGTGGCACATTGCCATGGTCCACGTAGGGGTGGTTCGTCAGGTTGTTTCCCTCGACATATATAGAATAGGTGTCGCTGTTCCACGCCAGTCGTGCATCGACGACCGAGTAGGGGCGGTAGTCCCTGACCTCTCCCTGTGGGGTGGTATAGCTGCCCATGCGGTCTTGCCAGCGGTAGCCGACAGTCATCTGTAGATGCTGGGTCAGCCGCAGGCGTCCTTGTGCCGTCACCTTATGCCGCAGATACTCCAAGGCATACTGCGACTGCAGGAAGGGTTGCTCGTCTTTCTCCTCATGCAGATGGCAGTAGGATAATTGACCATTGATAATTGACCATTGATAATTGACCGTTATTTCCTGGCCGAGCGTGTTGACCTTCGTGTAGTTGACGCTCTGCCAGGTCGCCGTGACATCTCGGGTGTCCATCACCCAGTCAATCATGTTCCTCGCGTGATGGTAAAAGATGCTGGCCTGTGCTGTGAGGTGGGAAGTGCGGTATTTGACACCGCCCTCTATGGCCCGCAACTCCTCGGGTTTCAGGTATTTGTCAGCTTTATGCCCTCCCACACTATAGTAGAGTTCCGTAAACGACGGCATGCGCAGCGATTCGTTGTACGAGGCATATAGTTTCCAGTGGTCATCCAGTCGGATGCTGGCATCTACGCTGGGATAGATGGTCCACGGCATCCCATTCCAGGTGTTCTTGACGGCCATCAACCCCGCCGACAGGTTGAAGCAGCTGACGGCGATGTTATGTTCCAGATGGAACGAGAGATTCGTGCGGTTCAGTCCGAACCGGTACTTCCCGTCTGTTTCGTGCAAAGGCTCTCCGAGGTTGCTGCTGACGAGGTCTTCATTGCGGAACTCCGCACCGCAGGCCGTACGGCCTAACAGCCAGTCGAACCAGCTGTTCAGGTTGATGCCGAACACATCCGTACGGTGGTGGTTGAAGGGCACCTTGTCTTCAGAGTCACGTATCAGTTCGAACCGGTCGTAGCTGCGGTTCCAATAGATGGCCGGACGAAACCTCAGCCATCCCTTTGTTTCACCCTGCAGGGCTGTATAAAACTTGGTGGTCTTCTCGTACTGTTCGTCATACTTGGCACTGTAGAAGGTGTTCGATCCAAAGCCCTTCGTGCTCAGTCCTGCATGCCAGTTCAACTGCACTTGCTCACCATCATAGCCTCCTTGATAGAAAGCCTTTCCTCCCTGATAGTCACTATTCAAATGTCCTGCCTTGGAACGACTATAACCATCGCTGCGGGTGTAATTGGCTGATAAGCTGTGGCTTGCATTCTCCATGCGCCCGACTGTCGTCAGGTACCCATACGAGCCACCCTCTATGCGCATGTTCAGACCCCTCCTGACCTCCCCTAACTTAGGGGAGGAAGATGTGACGACGTTGATGGCTCCCAATAGCGACGATGTGCCATAGACACGGGCCGCGGGACCTTCCAGGACCTCGATGCGCACGATGTCGCTGATGTCACAAGGCAGGTCGAAGGTGTTGTGACCGGTCTGCGGGTCGCAGATGTTGATGCCGTTCAACAGAACGGCGATTTGTTCCTGCGTACCACCGCGGATGCTCACGTCCGTCTGGGCTCCGATGGGACCGCGTTGTCGGACATCGACGCCCACAGCCAGTTTCAAGATGTCGTTAATACTTTGTACTGGCGCCGCCTGAATGTCCTCGCGCGTCAGTACAGTGACCATTCTCACGGCTTGTCCCAAGACAAGCGGCGCTCGCGACCCCGTCACCTCGATGTCCTCGAGTGTGGCCTCCTTGTATGCCGTCGTGGTGTCTGTCGTTTCTGTTCCGTCGGTGCTGACATGGCGGTGGGCAGCCGTTGCCGACTGCAGGGTAGCCACACTCAGCACGCCGATGGTGACGACACGTCCCAGACAGGCAAACAGGGCATATCCCTTCCGCGAAAACTGGCGGAAGCGGAGGGCCTTGCGCTGGTTGAAATGCTGTTTGTACTTCATGTTATTTTAGAAAACGGTTGCAAAGGTACGAAAATTTTTGTACCTTTGCAAGCGATTATGAAAGATTGTGTACTGATTCTGAGCGGTGGCGTGGACTCCGTCACCTTATTATATGATAAACAGGAGCGTATCGCACTGGCCATCTCGTTTGACTATGGCTCGAAGCATAACAAACGGGAGATACCGTTTGCACGGCTGCATTGTGAGCGGTTGGGCATCAGACACATCACGATACCCCTGGACTTCATGACGAAATACTTTCAGAGTTCCCTGCTGGAGGGTGGTGAGGAAATTCCCGAGGGCCACTATGCCGATGAGAATATGAAATCGACGGTGGTACCGTTCCGTAACGGTATCATGCTGTCTATAGCCGTAGGCATTGCCGAGAGTAACGGCTTGCAATATGTGATGATGGCCAACCATGGTGGTGACCATACCATCTATCCCGACTGTCGCCCAGAGTTTGTCGATGCCTTCGACCAGGCGGCAGCAGCCGGTACCTTTGTCAATGTGCGGCTGCGCTCACCTTATACGAACATCACCAAGGCCGACATTGCCCGCCGCGGCAAGGCGCTGGGCATCGACTACAGTGAGACGTGGTCGTGCTACAAGGGTGGGGAATACCACTGCGGGAAGTGCGGCACCTGTGTGGAGCGCCGCGAAGCCTTTGCCGAAGCCGGCATCGACGACACGACGGTGTATGAGCTGTAGCGCTGAAAATTGCACAGCGGATTGCGGAGCCACACTTCGTACCTTCTGGTCGAAGAACCGCATTCTATTGTGCAATTTTTAGCCGAACAAGGCTCGTAGCGCTTCCTCGACCTTCCGGACGGGAACCAGTTCGATGTTGAACTTCTTGCGGTTGAGGCCCGAGAGGTTGTACTTCGGAATGATGATATGCTGGAACCCTAACTTCTCGGCCTCGGCGATGCGTTGTTCGATGCGGGCCACGGGGCGTACCTCGCCCGACAGTCCCACCTCGCCGCACATGCACCAGTTGCTGTCTATCGGTGTATCGACATTGCTCGACAGTACGGCGGCGATGACGCTGAGGTCCATGGCCATGTCGGTGACGCGCAGTCCACCGGCGATATTCAGGAAGACGTCTTTCTGCATCAGTTTGAAACCGACCCGTTTCTCCAATACTGCCAGCAACATGTTCAGACGGCGCTGGTCGAAACCCGTTGCCGACCGCTGGGGCGTGCCATAGGCTGCCGACGACACCAGCGCCTGGGTCTCCAAAAGGAAGGGACGTACGCCCTCAATGGCACTGCTGATGGCTACGCCGGAGAGTCCGTCATGGTCTTCGGTGAGCAACAATTCCGAAGGGTTGCTCACCTGACGGAGTCCTGTTTGTTGCATCTCATAAATACCTAACTCTGAGGTACTTCCGAATCGATTCTTCATGCTTCGCAAGAGGCGGTACATATAGTGCTGGTCGCCCTCAAACTGGATGACCGTATCGACGATATGCTCCAAGATTTTCGGTCCTGCCAAGGTGCCCTCCTTGGTGATGTGACCGATGAGGATGACGGGGACGCCACTGGTCTTGGCGAAGCGCAGCAGGGCAGCAGCACACTCACGGACCTGGGCAATTGATCCGGCACTCGACTCGACATCCTCGGTGGAGATGGTCTGGATGGAGTCGATGACCACCACCTCCGGCTGTACCTCCTTGATATGGTCGAAGATGGCTTCCAGGGAGTTCTCGCAGAGCAGCAGAAAATGGTCGTTATCACTGTCCTTGTCCATCGCCCCTTGCCCCTTACTGAGGCGCTCGGCGCGCATCTTCAACTGGTGGGCACTCTCCTCACCGCTCACATAGAGCACCTTCTTGTCCGTCAGTGCCAGCATGGTTTGCAGGGAGAGCGTCGATTTGCCGATGCCGGGTTCACCGCCTAACAAGACGATGCTGCCCGGTACCAGACCACCGCCCAGTACGCGGTTCAGTTCTTCATCGTGCATATCGATGCGCGGGTCGTCGTGTGCCGAGATGTCTTTCAGTCGCAGCACTTTGTTCTGACGCAACTGATGACCGGCAGATGCCGCGGCAGAGACGGCCACCGCCTGTTTGCGGGTGTCTGCTACCTTGATTTCCTTATAGGTGTTCCACTGTCCGCAAGCCGGACACTTGCCAATCCACTTGGGTGACTCCTGTCCGCAGTTGTCGCAGACATACATCGTTTTGTCTTTGTTTGCCATAGTAGTTTGCAAAATTACGGAAATTCTTGCAGAAATGCAAATATTTTCGTACTTTTGCATGCAATATGAAGAAACTATTACCCATCCTCGTCTGCTTGCTGCTGTTGGTAGCCTGCGGTCAGAGTTATGAGGAGACGAAACGTCTGACGCGCCTGCAGCGTCGGGAGGCGATGCGTCAGGACTCTGCGGCCCTGAAGATTGCCGTGCTGCCGACACTGGACTGTCTGCCCCTCTATGTGGCACAGCACTATGACCTGTTGGACACCCTGCATGGTGGGGTGCGTCTGAAGATGTACAATGCCCAGATAGATGGCGATACGGCCCTGCTCCGTGGACGTGTGGAAGGTCTGGTGACCGACCTGGTACGCGCCAAGAAGATGGAACAGCAAGGACTGAAGGTCCGCTATTGGGCCGTCACCAACAGCTATTGGCAGTTGCTCTCCAATCGTCAGGCACGCATCCGCAAGCTCCGTCAGTTGGAGGACAAGATAATCGCCATGACACGCTTTTCGGCCACCGACCTGTTGAGCGACCTGGTGGCTGACACCACCCACCTGCAGAGCGACCATGTCTTCAAGGTACAGGTCAACGACCTCACCATACGCATGCAGATGTTACAGAACAACGAGATGGATGCCCTCTGGCTGACCGAGCCACAGGCCACCATGGTGCGCCTGCACAAGCACCCCGTCCTCTTCGACTCGCGCTCTGCCGGTCTGCACCTCGGCGTGGTGGTCTTCAACGACCAGGAGATGCAACGCCCGGAGCGTGCCCAGCAACTGGCCTTGTTTCTGAAGGCTTACGACCAGGCCTGCGACTCCATCAACAAGCATGGCGTCCGCTATTACCGCAACCTGGTCATCCGCCATTTCAAGGTCAGGAAAGAGTATGCCGACTCCCTGCCTCAACTGACTTTCCCTCATGCCCAGGGACCTTCTGCACACGACATGGCGAGAGTGGAACAGTGGTTACAACACGAGAACAATCCTAAATCAAACTGAGACATTGACAATCTACGAGAACTCCTTGGAACGGGTGTGGATGGCCATTGGCCGCGGCAACTGCGGACAGGCTATCCAGGAGATGGAGACCTATCTGTCTGCATGGCCCGAGCCCCATACCGCCGATAAACTGTTGCAGTTGAAAGGCGACTACGACATGATGACCGCCTACTGGCGACAGGGGGGTGAAGACCCTGAGCGCACCATGGTCTATGCGAAACTCATGCAGCGCATGTATGTGCTGTGGGCCAATGTGAACCACTATCACCGCATGAGGAAGTCGCCGTACCAGCACAGTCTCTACACCCGGGTGCGCCAGCATGACCGTGAGTGGTCGCTCAAGGCCATCCGTCAGGAGATGGAAGACTTCGTAAGCAACAGCGCCCTGCTGCAGTTGGAGCCGGAACAAAAGCGCAAAGACAAGAGTCTGGCACTGCACCGTGCCCACCGTCAGCAGATGAACGAACTCTTCGAGTACGTGCTGACCTCGCGGCAGTGGACCGACAGTGTCGGCCAGCACTTCGTCGAGATGCTGGTGTCGCCGACCCTCGATGCCAACGACCAGCAACTCCTCGTCTCGGCCATCACCCTGTCGCTGATGTCCCAGTTTGACATGGCAAAATTCCAGACCTTGGTAGAGGTCTATCGCTCTTCCCAGGACGATGCCGTCCGTCAGCGGGCATTGGTAGGGTGGGTGTTAGGCCATGACGACCTGTTGCACATCGTCTATCCCGAACAGCACCGCCTCATCGTGGCACTGACGGCCGACGAGACTGTCTGCCGTGAACTCACCGAGTTGCAGATGCAGCTGGTCTATACCCTGAATGCCGACAAGGACATGAGCACCATCCAAAAGGAAATCATGCCCGACCTGATGAAAAACAACCTGTTGCATATGGCGGAGAAGAGTCTGGAGGAACAGGAGGAGGACGCCCTTGAGGAGGTCCTGCACCCCGATGCCGCCGAGGAGCGCATGGAACAGTTGGAGTCGTCATTCAACCGGATGATGGATATGCAGCGCCAGGGTTCCGACATCTATTTCGGCAGTTTCTCGCAGATGAAGCGTTTCCCTTATTTCTATGATATCAGCAACTGGCTGGTGCCCTTCTATATGGAACATCCCGACATTGCCAGTGTTGTGGCAGAGATGGGGGACAACAGGTTTGTTAACAAGATGCTACGCCGTGGTCCTTTCTGTAATAGCGACAAGTACTCGTTTGTGTTAGGTTTCCGGCAGGTGTTGGGACAGTTGCCGGAACACATGCGTGAGATGCTGAAGCGCGGCGAGGCTACCATGGGCGAGTTGGAAGAGGACGAATTGCAGACTCCCGCCTTCCAGCGTCGCGCCTATCTGATGGACCTCTACCGTTTCTTCCGTCTCTTCAGCCATCGCTCCGAGCTCCATTCTCCCTTTGAGACGGGCGACCGCGAGATGGGCGACTGTGAGTTCTTCAGCAGTCCGTTGTTTGGTGACACACCCTTGGAGGCTTCCAAAGGCACCATCGTCCGCCTGTTGAAGAAAAACCACCTGACGCAGTCTGCCAACCGTCTGCTGGACACCTTCCAGGAGCCTTACCGCGATGTGCAGTACTACCTGTGGAAGGAAGACTACGACCAGGTTCTGCTGTTAGAGCCACACCACGAGAAAGCCCTGCTGGGTCTGGCACGTCAGGCCTTCCAACAGAAACGCTACGACCAGGCCCTCGAGAAGTATGACGCCCTGCTGGCGCTCCGTCCCGAGAAGTCCGGCTACCTGATTAACAAGGCTGTATGTCTCGTACAGATGGAGCGTTATGAGGAGGCCCAGAAACTGCTGTTCCGCATGAACTACGAACACCCAGAGAACGAGAGCACCATGCGTGTGCTGGCCTGGTCGCTGATGTGTAATGGGAAGATGGAACAGGCTGCCCGTTTCTATCAGACACTGTGTGACAAGGACGCTCCTGATGCCGAGGACTTGCTGAACCAGGGCTATTGCCTGTGGTTGCAAGGCCTTATCGATAGCGCTGCCGACAGCATCCGCCGTTATGTGACCATCAACAAGTCGCAGCATCCCGACTTCCAGCCCCATTTAGAGGAAGAGTGGCTGCTCCAGCGTGGTCTCACCCATGCCGAGGTGATGATGATGGAGACGCTGGCCTGCTCATAGCATCTGTAGCAGGTCTGTTCCGTGAATTTACAGGAAAGGTTGCAGCAGGTGGGAGAACCATCCGAGCGTCTTCTGCCAGCGGGTGCGGAAGGCGTCCCATGATTCGTCAGTCAACAGGAAACTCTGCTGCTTGTCGCGCCAGAACATGTCGTCGAGTTCGCGGGTGGTGGCAGGGTCGATGATGACGGCATTCTCCTCAAAGTCGCATTTCAGACTGCGGGCATCCAGGTTGGTGCTGCCCACCGTACAGTAGCGGCCGTCAACCATCATGATCTTCGAATGGTGGAATCCGGGTTTGTAGAGCCATACCGTAGCTCCACGCTTCATCAACTTGTGGGCCTGGTAGAGGGCAGCGTCCGGCGTCAGGGGAATATCGCTCTTCGACGACAGCATGATCTCTACCTTGACACCCCGTCGGATAGCGTCCGTCAGTGCGCGCGTCACCGTGGGGATGAGGGTGAAATAGGGGTTGATGATGTGTATGGAGTCCTGAGCCTGACGGATAGCGTTGATATAGAAGGTACGCATGATTTTCGGTGTGACGCCCGGCTCGCGGTTGATGATGCCTATCATCTTGTGGCCCGCCGTATAGGTGGTGTCGGGTTTCAAACCGTGAAACCGGGTGAGCGTTCCCCCATTGTAGTATTTCATACCGCTGACCTGCTCGTCGGTCGTACGGTTCCAGATGCGCAGGAAGATGCTTTGCAGGTCGTTGACGGCATCGCCCTCGATGCGGCAGTGCATGTCGCGCCACTCACCGACCTGTTCGGTACCCTTGATATAGTAGTCGGCCACATTCATGCCTCCGGTATAGGCGACACGTCCGTCGATGACTACGATTTTGCGGTGGTCACGGCCATAGATGTGGTTGACCCACGGAAAACGGATCGGGGAGTATTCCACAATCTGGATGCCGTCCTCGCGTAGCGGCTTCAGATGGTGCTTCTTCAGCGGCTGGTTGTTGGAGTCGTTACCGAAGCCGTCAAACATGGCACGGACCTCGACGCCCTCCTTGCTCTTCTGTCGCAACAGGTCGAACAGCAACATGGCGATGCTGTCGTTGCGGAAGTTGAAGTATTCCAGGTGGATACTGCTCTTGGCCTGGCGGATGGCCTCGAACATATCGTCGAATTTCTGCTGTCCCGACAGTAATAGCGTGACCCGGTTGTTGGTGGTGAAACGGATGCCGCTGTCGCGCAGTGTCCTGACTATCAGGCTGTCGCTGGGTAGCGGTCCGCTTTGTGCCCCTGCGGGGCTAAATAAAAAATAACAAATAAAAAATAGAAGGCAACGCATCATCTCTTGTTTTTCAGACGGTACTCCAGGGGTGTCATGCCAAACTTGTCCTTGAAGACATTGATGAAGTTCTCGGCCGTCATGAAACCGACATTCACGGCCAGGTCACTCATGTTGATGTCGGTGTTGACCAACAAGGTGCAGGCATGCTTCAACTTGATCTCACGTACCACCTCGGCAGGCGTCTTGGTGGTGATGTTGCGAATCTTATGGAAGAAAGGCACACGTCCCATACCCATGGCGGTAGCCATGTCCTCCAGGCTGATCTGTCCGCGGCTCATATTCTGCAGGACGAACTGCTCCACGTTACGCATCAGCTGCTGGTCCATCATGGTGTTCATCGAGTAGTCGCCAATAGTCTCGCCGTTGTAATACTTGGTCAGCATGTTCTCCTCAGGCTGTTGGGGCGTGGTGACATTCTCCTCCTCGACCGTCTCGGTGGCTGTGGTCTCCTCGTCGTTGTCACTGGTCGTGCCCGACTTGCGTCCGTAGTTCTGCAGTTCCTCAAACGACATGCTGGCTGTCGTCATACTGGCGTTGCTGTCCTCGAGCATACGGGTCTCCTTGCCCTCGATGACGTTCTGACTGAACTCCACGGGTGCCAGACCTAACAGTTTGTTGAAGCGCAGCACGGCCTCCTGGACGTTGAACGGCTTGGCCAGATAGTCGTCGGCGGCCAGCGTGATATTCAGGTCGTTCATCTCGTCCTGCGTGAGCACGCGGTCGGTGAGCAGCACGAATTTCGTCTTGCTGCGACGGTGGTCGGACTTAAACTGGTTACACAATTCACTACCCGTCATGCTGCCACCCAGATTCTGCTTACATACCACGATGTCGGCGTCGAGGGTTTCGATGTCGGGTAGGGCGTCCTTGATGTTGTCGTAGGTGTGGAAGTTATAGACCTCACAGAGGTGGGCATTCATGAATTGCAGGAATTCGCGGTTGTCATCAATGAAGACGATGCTGAACTTCTTGCTGTGTTCATCGTTGAACTTGATGGGCTTGATATTCTCCAGCAGTTCGCGGTGCTCCAGACCGGCCAGTTCCACCTCGCCACGGTCGTTGAGTTCCAGACGGTCTTTCGCGGTAGATTCCGCCTTCTTCTCGGGATTCTCAAGGGTCGTCTGCATCTCCGAGATGCGCGTGATGACTTGTAGCAACTGGAAGTGCAGCGAGTTCAGCTGCTCCTGGCCTTCCAAGGTCTGTTCGCGTTCCGCCATCTCGCTGATGATGGATGTCATGCGTATCATCGGCACGCGCAGGTCGTCGCTGGTGAGCTTGATTTCCTCACGCTGTCGCTGCAACTCCTCGATGACGGTCATCTTCTTCTTCCATACGGTACGGTATTTCTTGATGCCGTAGCGCCAGATGAAGACGATGATGATGAGCGTGACGACATAGAAGGTAAGCATCCACCACGAGAGCCACCAGGGCAGTCCGATGGTGATGGTCAGTACGCGCTCCTGGTTGCTGACGGCACCGTCGGCATTGATGGCCTTGACATGGAGCGTATAGGTGCCGCTTTTCAGGTTCTTGAAGGTCACGCCGTGCAACAGGGCGTCACCGTTGTGCCAGTTGTTGTCGTGGCCCTCCATCCAGTACATGAACTGCAGGCGCTCGCTCTGGTTGTAGTTGCCGGCGGCAAACTTGATGGTGAAAGTGTTCTGACCGTTGAGGAGCGTGATCTGGCTGCTTTCGTTGAGCGCCTGGGGCAGGATGACGTTGCCGTCATAGGGAATACCCGTCAGGACCTCCTGTTCGTTGATAAACAACTGGGTCAGCATGACGCGGGGCAGTGAGGCCTGCTCGTCCTTGGTACTGGTGCGCACCCAGTTGATGCCGTAGAGACCGCCCAGCAGGACGGTACCGTCGCGGCGCGTCAGGATAGAGCCCATATTGAACTCATTGCTCTGCAGACCATCGGTGGTGTCGTAGTTGTAGATGCTGTAGTCGAAGGTGCCGTCCTCGTGGTTACGCTGCACCACGAAGTGGGTGACACCATTGCTGGTGGTGATCCAGATGCCGTGGTGACTGTCTTCCGCGATACCGCAGATGGAGTTGTTGCACAGTCCGTCGGCCTCCGTCATGGTGGTCAGCGCGTCATTGGTCATGTCCAGGATGTTGATACCTTCGCGGGTTCCTATCCACAACAGTCCGCGTGAGTCCTCAAAGATCTGCGTGATGTAGTTGTTGGTGAAGGTCTCCAGATTGGTACTGTTTCCTGTGAGCACCGTCTTCTCGCGTGTGGACAGGTTCAGGATGACGAGACCCTCGGAGGTGCCGATGAGCAGGTTGTTGTTGGTACCGTAGTGCAGGGCGGTGATGTTGTTGGTGTTCAGGATGCCGTTCTCGCGGGTGTACGACGAGAAGGTGTTCATCTTGGGGTTGTACACTTGCAGACCGCCATTGGTGGCTATCCAGAGGTTACCCGTCTTATCGCTGCACAGGGCATTGATATGGTCGTCAATGACGGTCGCCATGCTGTCGCGCTTGACGGAGTAGATAGTGCTCTCGCCGTTCTTGATGCGGGTCAGTCCGTTCTGTCGGCTACCCACCCAGATGCTGCCGTCGGGCGTCGTGGTCAGTGCCGACACCTTCTTGCTGGCCAACGGACCGTCGTAGCCCAGCAGACCCTTGTCGTTGGTGCCATACCATATCTTGCCGTCCTGGTCCTGGGCCATGGCGGTGATGTCGCCAATCAGATCGACATTGAACTTGTAGATATTGTCGCCATAGTAGGCCAGTCCCGACTTCTCGGTACCCACCCACAGCAGGTCGGTGTCGTCGATGTAGAGGCTCTGGATGCCGATAGGACCGTCCTGTTCCTGGCGCATATTGGCCTTCTGGGGTTGTACGTACTCCATCTCGTGGTTGTTGACATTGGTGCGTATCAGTCCCACGCGGTCGCTGGCAATCCAGATGTTACCCTTGCGGTCTCCCGTCATGCCGTTGATGCAGTGGTCGATAGCGCCACTGGTCAGTCCCAGGCGGTCGCCAATGGTGGTGTCCCAGGTGTTGGTACTCTTGTGATAGATCATCAGCGTGCCCTGACCGTAAAGCCAGATGTTGTCCATCTGGTCGGCAAAGGTCTTGAGCGACTCACTCTTGCGCAGGTGCTGCTGGGCGATATAGTCGTTGCTCCATACCGTATGCTGCTGGTGCATGATGTCGCAGCATACCAGTCGGCCGTCGTCATAGACGATGACGGCACCGTCGCGACACTCGCTGATGCTGACGATGTTGCCTTCGGGGACTCCGTGGGCACTGTCGGCATAGCCGAACTCATAGCTGGTCTGCTGTTGCATGTTATAGGCCATGACCCCCTTGTTGGGGATGGTAGCCCAGAAGTTGTGGTGGCTGTCGATGAACGTCACGGTGGGTTGTCCCTCGATGCCCATGCGGGCAAAGACCTGCTTCATGTCGCGCTCGAAACTCTCCGACTGCGGATGGTAGATGCAGTAGCCTGCCGTGGTCTGTATCCACAGGGTACCCTGCAGGGTCTCCTGAATGCTGAGGATGTAGCTGTCGGGCAGTGACGAACCGTCCTGTGAGTTGCTCTGGAAGACGTGCAGCGTATAGCCGTCATAACGGTATAGTCCGGCGGGTGTTCCCAGCCAGACATAGCCGCGCGAGTCTTTCAGTATGCAGTTGATCTGGCTCATGGTCAAGCCGTTGCGGGCATCAAGGGTCTTGAACAGATAGACGCCGGCTGCCGACAGGGGCAGGGCAAGCAGGAGCACCAGCAGTATTTTCTTGAGTATTCTCATTATGTTACTATATAATTATAGTACGCACGCGTAACGGTCCACGATGCCCAACAGGTGGTTGGCGTCATCGGCAACGAGCACGTTGTGTATCTTGTGTTTGTTCATCAGTTTCTGTATCTCCGAGATTTTCGTCTGCGGACTGACGGTCTTCGGGTGACGTGTCATGATGTCGCCGACGGTGCGGTTGAAGAATTCTGCCTGCCATTTCTCCATGGCGCGGCGGATGTCACCATCGGTGATGATGCCTTCTATGCTGTCGTCCTTCATGGCGACACCCAGACCGAGCTTTCCTTTGCTGACGAGGATGATGGCCTGACCCAGTTGCATGTCGGCCGTGAGCAGTGGCAGGTGCTCGGTCATCATCACGTCGTGTGCCGTGGTCAGCAGTCGCTTGCCCAGTTCTCCGCCGGGATGGAACTGTGCGAAGTCCTGGGGTTGGAAGTGACGCTTCTCCATCAGTGCCACGGCCAGGGCGTCACCCATGGCCAGTGTGGCGGTCGTCGAACTGGTCGGTGCCAGGTTCAGGGGACAGGCCTCCTTCTCTACGCTGACGTTCAGGTGGCATGTGGAGTATTTGGCCAACAACGACTGGGGGTTACCGCTCATGCCGATGATGGGTATCTCCATGTGGAGTACCATGGGGATGAAGCGGAGCAGTTCGTCGGTCTGGCCACTGTTGCTGATGGCCAGCACCACGTCGCCTTTGGCCATCACGCCGAGGTCGCCATGATAGACGTCCAGTGGGTTGATAAAGAACGATGGCGTGCCCGTCGATGCCAGCGTAGCGGCAATCTTGGCGCCGATGTGGCCGCTCTTGCCGACACCCGTCACGATGACTTTTCCCTGGCAGTTGAGGATCAGTTCCACAGCCTGGTCAAAGTTCTCATCCATCTTGGGTATCATGTCCAGGATGGCCTGTGCCTCATCCTTCAGACATTGTATCGCGTAGTCTCTGGTGGTCATCACTATTCACTTTTCACTTTTCAATAGTTTGGCGACTAAATCGCCAAGCGCATCCAGTGGCAGCATGTTGGCGGCATCGCTGAGGCCCTGGTCGGGGGTGGGGTGTACCTCGAAGAAGAATCCCGTAGCGCCAAAGGCCTTGGCGGCCTGGGCCATCTGCGGAACGAAGCGGCGGTCGCCACCCGTCTTGCCATCGCTGCCACCGGGCCGCTGTACGGAGTGTGTGCAGTCCATGATGACATTGTCGGTAATCTCCAACATATCGGGAATGTTCCGGAAGTCCACCACCAGATTATTGTAGCCCATCATGTTGCCGCGCTCGGTCAGCCAGACCTCCTTGGCACCACCGTCAAGGGCTTTCTCTACGGGGAAGCGCATATCCTTGCCGCTCAGGAACTGGGCTTTCTTGATGTTCATCGTGCGACCGGTCTTGGCAGCAGCCAGCAACAGGTCGGTCTGTCGGCAGAGAAATGCCGGTATCTGTAACACGTCCACCACCTGTCCGGCGGGTTGTGCCTGCCAGGCTTCGTGGATATCGGTCAACAGGCGCAGACCGTACTTGGCTTTCACGTCGCTCAGCATGAGCAGTCCGTGGTCGATGCCGGGACCTCGGAACGAGTGGACCGACGTGCGGTTGGCCTTGTCAAACGAAGCCTTGAAGATGATGTCAATACCCAGCTTTTGGTTGATTTCCACCAGCTTGGCGGCAACGGTGTCCAGCAACTCAGCGGATTCAATCACGCAGGGACCTGCAATAAACGTGTATTTCATATCTTTTTTACTCCATAATACCTTGCAAAGGTACGTATTTTCCTGCAATTTGCCATGATTTTTATCATTTTTTTTGGTTTTGCGTAAAAAACTGTGAAATAAATTTGGAAGTATGGATATTTTTTTTCTAACTTTGCAGCGCCAAAACAGAATTTAAGTTAAGATTATATAATTTAATCATTTAGTATTCATTAAAGTATTACAATTATGAAGAAGATTTTTATGACTCTCGCCGCTGTGGCTATCGCAGCAACCGTTAACGCACAGATCTACGTCGGTGGTACTCTCGGTTTCGAATCTGGAAACAACAAGACTGAGCGTTCTGCCGCTGGTGCTACCACTACTACTGAGCTGGGAACTACTACGTTCAGCATCCTTCCTGAGTTCGGTTATAAGATTGACGACCAGATGGCTGTCGGTCTTGCTTTCGGTTATTCCTATACCAGCGAAGAGACTGGCAAGAACCCCGACACCAAGGACAAGACCTCTCGTTTCGAGTTCAATCCCTACTTCCGTTACACTTTCCTGCAGATGGGCAACTTCAGTGTCTTCGCTGACGCTCAGGTAGGTTTCTACACGGGCAAGACCACGACCGAGGCCAGCGTTTCCGGCGCTGTTGTCTCTGTGGAGTATCCCAAGGTGAGCGGTTATTCTTTCACCATCTGCCCGGGTATCGCCTACAAGGCTAACGATGCTCTGAGCTTCGTTGCCAAGTTGGGCAACTCCATCAACGGCCACAACGGTCTGGGCTTCTGGAGCGACAAGGTTGAGACGAACGCCAACACCACCATCACGGACACCTCGTTCGGCCTGAACCTGAGCTCGATCGGTCTGCAGTTCGGTGCATACTACAACTTCTAAGAAGTCAGTCACGAAACAATATCAAAAAAAGAGGTGCAGCACTGCACCTCTTTTTTTGATGGTCTTTAGTTTGTGTTCCCGGAGCATTCAGTTCTTGATGTGGACGTCCTGCTGGGGGAAGGGTATCTCGATGTTGTGTGCGTTCAGCGTGTCATAGACGGTGCGAAGCACCTCGCTGGTCAGGATGCCGCGCTTCAGCGGCTCCGTCCAGCAGAACACCTTGAAGTTGACACTGCTGTCGCCCAGTTCGTAGATGGCGGTGGTGATGGGCTTCTCGGGGTCTAACCACTCCATCTTCAATCCGTTGAGGGCTGTCTCGACCAGTTCCTTGACCTGCATGAGGTTGGAGCCGTAGGCTACGCCGAAGGTGATGATGTGCAGCACGTAGCCGTGGTTGCGCGTTAGGTTCTTATAGTTCTTGGAGAACAGCTGTGAGTTCTGGAACGAGATGACCTCACCGGTCAGTGCCTCGACGACCGTCGATGTGTAGCTGATACTCGTCACGCGACCGGTGGTGTCGTCCACCTGGATGAGGTCGCCCACCTTGATGCGGCCCGTCATCAGGGAGATACCGTAGTAGATGTTCTCGATGATGTCTTTCGATGCGAAACCGACACCCGTTGACAAACCTCCCGTGACCACCATCAGCCACGCCATGGAGATGCCGAGGAATCCCATGGTAATCATAAACCAGCTGCCCCATACCAGCACCTGCAGCACGTTCTTGCCCATGACCTCACGGCTGGCTGCCGTCGTCGGGTCTTTCGTCTCATAGTGCATGCGCAGCAGTTTCAGTGCCGTGCGGTTGATGTAGCTGAACAGGAACCACAGGCTGACGACGATGGCGATGCTGAGGATGCTCAGTTTCAGGTTCTCCATATCCACGAAGTAGGTCTTGAAGATGGTCCAGCAGAGGTCGCTGAGGTTGAATACGTCAGCAGCCCAGTAGATACTGATCATGACCGATGCCACACCCAGGATGGGCAGCAGCACCTGGTAGAACAGGTCGTAGTGCCAGGTCTGCGTGATGGGACGCTCGTCGAAGCGGTGTCTCACACCGTAGAGCTTGATGTATCCGCTGACACACGTGATGGTGAGGATGCAGGTCAGCTGCATGATCCACCAGATGAGTATCTGTACGGCCAGCAGCGTGTAGCCGACCCATGAGCAGACCACCGAGGCGATGAACACCGTCAGCGATACGTAGCTGTAGCCCATGTCGAGACGGGGCACGTTGCGGTGGTGGCGCCTGATGACGCTCCACTGCCACAGAGCACAGATGAGCAGGATGGGCGGGAAGACGATATTGACCAGTTCGTTGGGTATCAGTACGATACGGATGGCGATGACCAGGAAGGTGACGGCCTGTAGCGGGGTATAGATGCGGAAGGCGCTCTGTATCTGGTCGCCCTTCACGCGGAGCAGCAGTGAGATGAGGATGACACCCATCAGCCAGGCATATTCCACGAGCAGGTTGCTGGCCATGATGATGAAGTTCTGGTCTATCAGGGCGAGCATCAGTCCCAGGATGATGGCGAAGGTGATGGTCGTCGTGGCCATGGTGATGCAGGTGCGCTTCTTCATGAACTCCTCCGTGCGCAGACGCTTGGGGACGACATAGCGGATGGCCAGGAAGTTGAGCGCCGTGGCCAGGATGGCGTAGAAGATGATGGACAGCATCAGTCCCAATATCCAGCGGCTGTCCCACTGGGAATGGGCGTTGGGCTCATATTTCTTCGCCACGGTGCGCGACATGGTCTTCCAGTAGCGCGAGATGTCCTTGAGGATACTGAAATAGCTGTCGCCGCCATTTTTGAAGATGCTGGTCTGGATGTCGTAGTAACGCTTCTGGGCGTAGTCGTTCAGGTTGGCCAGGCGCTTCTCGGTGAATGTGTAGTAGCGGATGTAGTCCTGCAGGGTGGTGCGGTTCTCGTCCAGCGAGTGGCGGATATTGGTGGCCAGCGTCAGACAGACGTTGCGGTCTATGCGTGCCTGGTCGTCGAGCAGACCGACGGGCATGGTGCGCAGCGAGGTGATGAGCGAGTCGTAACGCGCAATCTCGGCCTCGGCCTTCTCCAGGAACATCTTGAAGGGCACCTGCTGCTTCTGGAAATCCTTATACTGCTCCGTAGCCTCATGACAGGCGTAGGTCAGGTCGAAGACGTAGTCCAGCTTCTGCGAGTAGAGCATCAGCGAGTTCTGGTTCGACCGTTGCATGGTCTCCATCAGACGGTTGCGCACGCGCTCGCTCTGCTTCTTGTTCATCTCTATCTGCTGCGACAGCTCACGGTGGTGAGTGGTCAGCTCAGAACGCAGGATTTGCAGGGTTTTCGACAGGTCTTTCTCTTTCAGCACAGCCTGTGCGCTCAGCGTGGTGAGCAGCACCAGGAGGATGGTCAATATCCGTTTCATGGGGGTGTTTTTGTATTTTTGCCTACAAAGGTAGAAAATAATTATGAATAATGAATGCTGAAATCTAAACTTTTTATTACCTTTGCACGAAAATCAACCAAATACGCGTATGATACTGATAGCAGACAGCGGAAGTACCAAGACAGACTGGAAACTGCTCCACTCCGCACATCCCCAGTTGGGCTACGACCTGGTAGCCTCCTTCCAGACCCAAGGCATTACGCCCATTCACCAGACGCCTGCCGACATTCGGAAGATTCTGGAACAGGAGCTGATCCATCAGTTCTCCACCTTCCCCCGCGCCAAACTCTTCGAGATGGGCGGACTGGGCATGTCGTTGTTCCACAACATGACCATCTTCTTCTATGGCAGTGGCTGTACGCCAGCCCTTACCCCCATGATGAAGCAGCTGCTCACCGAGGTGCTGTCGGCCAAGACAGTTGAGGTACACAGCGACCTGATGGCTGCTGCCCGTGCGCTCTGCGGTACGGAACCCGGCATCGCCTGCATTCTGGGAACGGGAGCCAACAGCTGTCTGTATGATGGTCACGACATCGTGCAGAACACGCCGGCACTGGGTTACATCCTGGGCGACGAGGGTAGTGGTTCCGTATTGGGACGCCGTTTCCTGACGGCCCTCTTCAAGCATCCTGACATGGCTGCCCTGCGCAACGAGTTCCTGGAGAGTCAGAAACTCACCCTGCCGCTCATCATTCAGCACGTCTATCGGGAACCGATGGCCAACCGCTGGCTGGCTTCGCTGTCACCGTTCATCCAGCAGCACCTGTCGGTGCCGCAGGTACGCGACCTGGTGATCGACAACTTTCGCCAGTTCTTCAGCCTGAATGTGAAACCCTACCAGCATGCCGACCTGCCCGTCAGTTTTGTGGGCAGCATGGCGTTCTACTACCCCGACGAACTGGCTGAGGCCGCCCATGCCGAGGGCTTTACAGTAGGGCAGGTGATGCAGAGTCCCATCGAGGGTTTGGTGGCCTATCATCAACATTTTTGATATTGTTAAAAACAATCCTACAATAATGTGCTGATATATTGATATTTATTTCATACCTTTGCAGCGAGAAAAGGAAATCAAGGCATTAACTAACAAGGGCTGAAGGTATGAACATTGGCAAACACATTGAAGAAATTCTTCGTAAACAGGGCAGGTCGGCAGCATGGCTGGCAACCCAGATTCCCTGCGAGCGAACAAACGTTTACAACATTTTCAAGCGAAAGAGCTTGGATGTTCGCTTGCTAATGCGCATTAGTGTAATTCTCGAATACGATTTCTTCAAGGAGTTATCGGAAGAGGCATTCCCTAAAGCGAAATAAATTAACCGCTATCTTTTGTAGATAGCGGTTTTTTTTGTATCTTCGCACCATGAAACGAAACCTATCAGCCTGTAGTCTGCTTCTGGCCTGCTGTCTCGCCCTGGCTCAGGAGACTTCGAAAGCCGTGGAGAACGACTCTCTGGAGTTTACCACCGTACTCCAGAACCCCATCACACCCGTCAAGAACCAAAGCCGCAGCGGCACCTGCTGGGCCTATGCCTCCATGGGCTTCTTCGAGAGTGAGCTGCTCCGTCTGACGGGACGGACATACAACCTCTGCGAGATGTTTGTGGCCAACAAGAACTACATGGACCAGGCCGAATACTACGTGCGCATGCATGGCTATGCTTTCTTTTCCGAGGGGGGCTCGGCCGACGATGCGCTGTCGGTCATGCGTCGCCATGGCATCTGTCCCGAGGAGGCCATGCCGCTGCCCGGCACGCTGACGGGCGACTCACTGGCTAACTTCACCGAGTTCTTCAACGTCCTGACGCCTTTCGTCCAGTCCGTGGTGAAGGGCGAGAAGCACAAGGAACTCACCGACCAGTGGCAACCGGCCTGCCAGTCGATCATCGACGCCTACCTGGGCGCCTGTCCGGAGCGTTTCACCTACGAGGGTAGGGAATATACGCCCCAGAGCTTCGCCCAGTCGCTGCCGCTCCGCTGGGACGACTACGTGTCGTTCACCAGCTATACGCACCATCCGTTCTACGAGCCCTTTGTCATCGAGGTGCCTTACAAGTGGCGCGGTCAGGCGGTGCAGAACCTGCCCATCGACAGTCTGATGCACATCATCGACACGGCGCTCGACCGTGGCTACACCGTCCTCTGGGGCGGCGACGTCAGTGGCAACGGTTTCAACCGCCAGGGACTGGCCCAGGAGGATGCTACGCCCACGCAGCAGCTGCGCCAGCAGCGCTTCGACCGATGGATATCGACCTACGACCACGTGATGCTGATTTTCGGAAAGGCCCGCGACCAGCAGGGCCGCGACTATTATATGGTCAAGAATTCCTGGGGCGAGGAGACCGGTCCGTATCATGGCATCTGGTATATGCGCCGCAACTACATCGCCCTCAATACCACGTATATCTTCCTGAACCGACAGGCCATCAACAAAGATTGAGGACATCCACCCGGATGTCCTCAATCCTTATATCAAAATCATGTGTCTCCTGACAGATTACAGATTCTGCAAAGCCGACATGTCCGACCAGGCAATATCAGACTTGTTCTCGGCATTGCCACCACGATAGATGGTCTGCAGACCCACGCGAGTCCATGAGCCGAGTTCGACGATACCTTGGTTCATGAAGATTGTCCATTCTGTGAAATCGCTTCCAGCCCTGAATCCATAGGGTATCTCCGTGATGTCCTCGGTCAGGCCACTGTACTGCTCCTTTTTGAATGTGAGCATGGAAGTGACACCACTCTTCTCGTACCACACCACATGCGAGAGTTTCGAGGCAACAATCGGGTTGCCATTGACGTCTGCCAACGGAATGTTGATATTGATGACCCACATGTTGTTCATGAATTTCTCGAACTTGCAGGTCGGGGTGGCAGGCTTGACGGCAACCTCGACAAATTTCTTCATCGTGGCACTGGTGTAGGCCTCTCCGCCGCCTACGCCGCCAGTAATCGTCGTGCTATAGCCTTCCTGACAGACATACGCACCAGTAGCTTCGTCGTAGATGAAGACGGCACCGTTAAAGCTGACATCACTCGAGAAGATTTCTTCCTGTCCCGTCTTACCGATGTTGCAGGGGGGGATGACGATGTATTTCTGGGCTTTCTTGCCTTTTACCCAACCCTCAGGAACACCGGCGCTCAGTCCCTGGATGTAAACGTCATCACCGGAGAAGCCCATCTTGGCCTCCTGGTCGAAGGGAGCATCTGATGCGCTCTTGGGAGTCAGGCGAATCACGTAGGGCTCGGTTTGTAATCTGGCAGGAGGAGTCGTGGTCTCTGTGCTGGCAACAGTCGTGCTCTGAATGACAGTGCAGGTGACCTTGACATCCTTGACCGTGATGGTCAGCGTGGCGACACGTACATCGGTAGTGGTGTTCTGTGCGGCCTGAATGCTGAGTTTGCCATTCTTGATCTCTGCGCGGCACCAGTCTGCATCGCTCGTGACGGTCGGCGTAATGCCATCCGCATTGGTGATGTTCAGCGCCACTTCTGTCGTCTGGCCACTGGGATTAATCATCATGCCGTCACTGCCTTGAGACAATGATACCGTTACATCTTTCTTTTCTTCCGTGGGGGGAGGGGTAGGGCTGTCACTACTATCATCGCCGCCGCAACTGTAAAGCACAGGTAGTGTCAGTGCTGATGCCAATACATAGGTGAGGAATTTTCCTTTGAACTTTTTCATAGTTGTTGGTTTTTTAATGAGTAATCATGGATTATTTGGATGCAAAAATACAAAGAATAGTTGAAATCTCCAAACTTTCTCCTTTTTTTCTTTTATTCATAGAGCACGCCTTCTCGCGGAAACAAATCTCCTGATTTTTTCGTCATGAAGACTGACAGACTGACATAACCCCTTTGTACAAAGGTGTTGCAGTCTGTTTTCAAGACTGTCAAGACTGACATAAGACTGACATCTTTTTTTTCGTGTAGAGCAGGATATGTTCTTGCGCAGATGGCATTTATTCTCGCGCAGAGCCGCAGAGAACACAGAGGGCACGCAGAGTGATTGTATTATTTGAGAGATAAAGGAGTATGGGGAGTATTAATAATCCTCGGCGAAAACTCTGAGTACTCTGCGTCTCTGCGCGAGAATACACTAGCTGACTCTGTAGAAGCCTTTGCTGAAGTAAATTCTCTAGAGAATTTTTCTCAAGAAAGCTTTATTTGCCCGAAATTCTCTAGAGAATTTTCGACAAGGATGTCAGTCTTATGTCAGTCTCTGTCAGTCTTTTGACAGACTGCGATCTTCTTAATGCTTTGGTATTCAGGTGTTTATTAGGTTCTGTCAGTCATGTCAGTCTTTTTTGCGTTTGCAGATAGCTCTCGCCATGTCGTTGAGCGCCAGACACTGGTTGCGGGTAATGGTTATCTTCTCGTTATGATGCTGCCAAGGAGCCAACAACAGCAGTTGCCCTCGCTGACAAGCCTCCATTCGCTGCCCGCCAGGCTTTGCCAAATCGGTGAAGCCGTTTTCCTGTAGGATGATAAGTGGTAGGCCTGCTTCGAAAGCCTGACGCATCACATGCTTCTCGCCCTTCGAAATACAGGGAGAAACCAGCACGGCTCCACTGCGTGCTTGTGAAAGCCACCAGGCAGCCTTTTTTGCAATCTTCTCTTCCGTAAGGCTCCGAGAGCACTGCACCTGGAGGAGCAGTGGGCGGTCTAACAGGAAACGGTTGCCAATGGCCGCGAATTGCAAGTCTCCAACCATCAGTCCGCGCTGTACGCGGAAGAGGTCAGGGTTCTCACGTTTCATGAGTAAGCGACGTGGGTTGTCCGCCAGGTAGTCCAGCCACCGCTGTAGCTGCCCCTTACGCAGCAGCAGTTTGTCGTTAAAGCCCCGTGCAAAGAGAAACCCGTGGCTGCGGTCGCCCTTCTGCGGCCCCGCTTCTTGCTGTCCTGCTTCCTGCCGTCCTGTTTGTTGCAACTGAGTTGCAACATACTGAACGCAGAGCTCCCGATAGCTGCGGTTGCAGCCAGTCTTGAAACCGCGGAGCACGGTGCTTAGCGGCTGCTTCATCTTTTCCTTTACGAAAAGCACCCCGTGCAGGTGGTCGGGCATCATCTGAAGCGCCACGATCTCCACCTCTTTGTAGTAACGGGTTATTCCCCACCATTCCTCAGAGACCCGCCGTCCCAGCTCCGTCAGTTCCACTCGTGGCTCATCGGGGCTGCCGGGCTTCCCACTGCTGTGCCCCACGACAGAGCCGAACAGCGGGCGCCGCCCTTCGGTCACCATCGTCACCATATACATCATGCGCTCTGTATAGTCGTGGTCTATACAGCGCCGCAGCATAGAGGGCTTCTTCTCACCTGCAAAAGCCTTCTGGCTTTCAAAGACGTCTCGCTTCATTCTGTGCAAATATAGGAAATTATTTCTTAACTTCCAAACAAAAGGCAGAAAAACAAGAGCAGCTGCGTGGTGGCGCAACTGCTCTTGAACAATAAAGGCTGATGGTATGTATTATTATTCTTCGTCGTCGTAGTCGAACTCGCGAGAGCCGAAAAGATCGGGATCTGTGATTTCCTGGTTGGGGTCAATGATGCCGGACAATGCTATCATACTGGCAGTTGCTATACGGATGACCTCAATATTGGGATTGATATAATTCTTTTTCATTACTGTGTCCTCCTTCCGTTATTTAACAACATACTTTTTACCATTCACGATGTAGAGACCCTTGGTGGGCTGAGCCACACGGCGGCCCTGCAGGTCGAAACAACTTTCCAAGTTCAACGTTTCACGCTCGACGTTCTTGATAGCTGTTGTTTCTTCGTCGTCGAAGACGCAAGTCAGAGTACGGCCTTCAGCAGGAAGGGAGGAGGTAAGCACCTCCAGATATGCCTTATTAGCAGGAATAGCTACTGTGCCGGGGGCAAAGGTAGCGAAGGTCAACTGGTCTGAACTGCTGGTTGCTTTCTTCATACCAAAATAGGTGTAATCGCCATCTGCAGTGAATGTGCTGCCAGTGGTATTGACTTTAAGCAGATTGCCTTCAGGTTCTGTGCCAGAATCAACTACAGGAATATTATAAGTGGTATTTGCAGTACCTTTTAACAGAATACCTGTATTAGCAGAAACCGTCTGGTCTATCTCTGTAAATCTGACAATATTCCCAGACACAGACTCTGCCTTGTAGGCTTTCAATCCGCTGGGCAGATTAGCCTCTGTCAAATCAAGTTTCCTGCTACTAGCATAAGTGGTAAAACCGTTCTCGCCCATCTGAACGGGGTCGGTGGTGATGGGAACAGAGGTGATGGTAACTTTAGGAGCGTAATAGGTGCGAGTGCCCGTAGATCCAGTACCAGTACCGTAGATTGCAAGATTGGCATATCCTCCATCCTTTACAGAATACCATGTAGAGGATGACTTGGAGCCTACTCCTGTCTGTTTGAAACCTATCTGTAAGTTGCCACCATTATAGTTATACGGCGTGTTTAGTTCGACCACCATCTCGTTACCAGAAACTGACAATGACGCACTATTGAACACTTTTGTTCCCCAACTACCAAAATTTGTCGAAGGGAATGCGGTATAGCTCACTTCATTTAGGTAAACTTCGAAAGTTGCAGTGCCCCAACTGATACTTGTATTTTCCGCATAGAACGTCAATTTTGTAATCTGACGCCCGCTGACATCTCCCAAACTTGAAGAAGGAATTACATATTGGCTCTTTACCATTGTACTGGCATTGTTGCTTACTGACGAACCTTGAATGGGTAGGTTGTAACTTTTGTCAGTTCCATTATTTACGAGAGTTTCAATAGTATTTGATGGGGTAAACTCAATTTCTGTTCCGTTCCATGAGCTATAATGAGAACTTCCATAGTCTGCACAAATACGGGCATAATATGTAGTACCTTCTGTCAGTCCCTCTAATGTATATGGGTTTGTGTCAACATTGACAGATACACCAGTTTCATCAGGGTCAAATCCTTTGGATGTTGAGTATTTAATTTTCCAAGCAGTTGCATCGGTTCCATCTCCATTTGTCCATGTAAAGGAAGCTGTTGTTGCAGTAAAACCTGTAAGAGAGAAATCTGTGGGAATAGGATATTGGCGTGGTGTCGTAAAGGATATTCTAACCCAATCACTTTGAGTGTCTGCACTGTAGTATGCCCGTACAAATGCATAATATGTTGTATTCTCAGATAATCCTTCTATGGTGTATGGATTCGAATTGATAAGAGTAGGAGTTTCAGCACTAGAATTGTCTGTCTCGGAGCATACTATCTGCCACTGAGTTTCATCTCCTCCCTTTGTCCAACCGAGGGTCGCAGAATCATAGGTACTGCCATTTACTGTTAAACTCGTTGGAGCAGCGGCACCAGAATAATAGATTGTCATCTTGGGAAGGAAGGATTCACGGTAAATAACTGGAGTGTTAGAATAATTCAAATATTTATAAACCATACTCTTTGTCGTAGATGGAGTCGGTGCAATACCATAGCAGGTTATGCCAGTTCCAGAAGAAGCCGGATTGGTTAAGTCGAATCCTACAAGGAGATTCTTGCTAGAATAAGCAAATCCGTTGTCGAAAGTAATCTCCATCTCCTTGTTTGAGTTAGTAGATACGCTTCCACTATATACCTCAGTCATAGTACCGAAATCTACTAATGCATCGGAATTAAAGGCAGTGTCATCGGTTTCCTTCAGGTATACTTTGAAAGTAGCAGTCCCCCAAGTAGTACTTGCATTATTCGTATAAAAAACAATCTTACTGATAGTACATCCTTTGAGTGCAGTTAAACTACCACTTGGTATGATGACCTGACTACTTGCCGCGCTTTTATTTACATATGTACCATAAAAAGGAAAATAGCTAGATGATTTCGATGTTCCATCGTTTACAGTCGTATTGCTATCTCCCCATACGTCACAGCCCCACCCAAGCAGGAGGGTGAGGATGAGTGTTAATTTGGTAAGCTGGGGACAGCTTACGCGTCTTTTAGTATTGTTCATAAGTGTGCCTATGTTATTTAGTTCGTTATAAAATTTCGTTGCGGCTGCAAAAATATTAAATATTTTTTAAATGGCGAAGGAATTGGTCGGGAAATTACATAAATTACCCCGATTTCTTGAGCTAAAGCAAGAAAATCGGGGTAATGATGGGGTAGGAAAGGGTCCGGAATTACTTCTTGACCAGCTTGAACCACTTGGTGGCGTCCTTCTGGCTGGTGAGAGTCACCTGGGTGGGATTGTCCTCATCGTCGAAGGATGCGAGGTAGGGGCTGTTGTCGGCAATCCAGTTGACCAGGGTCTTACAGAACGACTTCTGGTCGAAGCCCGTACCGGGCTCGGTGGGCTGGATGGTGACGAGTGGCTGGTCGGGTGAGGCAGCGCTCATGGCGATGCCGTAGCTGCAATAATCGTGAGAACCCCAGCCATAGCTTGAGCGATAATGCCAGCCGATGACGACACGGTTGGCATCCTTGTCGGCAGACAGGATGTTGGTACCCATGTAGAAGTCTTGCAGGACGTCGTAGCCTCCATAGTCGGCCTTGAAGTTGGCAACGATGGTGTTGACGACAGTCATCAGGTCGTCGCACATGTCGGAAGGACCTGTGTTCTTGTTATAGCCGAAGTACCACTGGTACTTGGTGGCCACAAACTTCTCGGTGACGGAGGGGGCAGGCAAGACGAAATGACCATCAGCGGAACGCAGTTCCTGGGTGGCAGCATCGTAGCTCATCTGGTTGAACACCATGCCCTTGATGCTGGCACTCTCATAGAAGCGGATGCCGTCGGCCGTATAGGTGAAGGGCACGTCGTACTGCTTGTCGCCATCGGTATATTTCAGGTGGTTATCGGTAAAGCTGATGAGCTGGGTCTGCCCGTCGACCACGATGCGCTGGCGGGGAATGTCGCTCAGCTGCTGGCGCATGGCACCGGCCTTGGTGATGTAGTCGGAGGCCGACTGGTTGAGCGGGTAGAGGCGCATCAGATTGCCGTACTTCTTGCCACGCAGCACGACGGAGTCGGCGCTGCAGTGGATGAACGAGAACTCATAGTCGCTGGCATAGCCCGCAGCCTTGAGGCCGAAGGGCTGTGCCCAGTAGTGGATGAGTGCGTTGAACGTGTCGAAAGACAGCACGACGCTGTTCTCGCTCTTGATAGAATAGCCGGAGGTGACCTCCTGGCCGGCGGTGTACTTATATTCCGACTTGTAGATCAGGTCGCCATAGTCGATGGCCCGCTCACAGCTCAGCGTGACGTTGCCGTCCTTAAAACGGGCGGTATAGGCGACGCCGCCATCGATGCGCTCGCCCGGGTAGAAGTCCATCGACCAGCCTTGGGCGTTGTCCTCCAGGGTGGTGGTGTAGTTGACGACCGACTTCTGCAGACGGATGGCTGCCGACTCGCCGAAGAGGTTCTCGGTCTCAGGGCTGCAAGCCGTGAGCAGGAGCGTTGCGGCGAGGAGGGTTGCGGCAAAGCAGGTTGCTACAGAGTAGCAACATACGGAACGGGTGATATGCTTGAGTTTTTTCATAGCTTCTTCCATCATACATCTTACTTCTTCCATCTTACTTCTTCCATCTTACTTCAAACTCTCCATGTCCACGGTGCCTGAGACGATTTCGTTGAGGCGACGCTGGAGGACGGTGCGCATCACGTCGATGTCGATGCCCCATGCCGTCCACATATAGGAGCGGATGATGTCGAGTTTCTTGTTGATGATGGCTGCGCCGTCCGTACCGGCCTTGGTCAGCTTGGCAGACCATTCCGTCGGTGTGTAGATGAGGTAGAACGACATGGTCTCGGCGAAGTCCTCATTATACTCCTTCATGGCGTAGTTGTTGATGAAGCCTTTCTTCAGGGCATCCTCCTCGACGGTGACCTTGGTCCAGCCGCCCGAGACGTAGGCCGTGTCGGAGATGGCACGGAAGGCCGTGTCGTAGTCCTTGTTGTGGGTGAGGATGTGCGTGAACTCGTGGTGCATGATCTGGAAGTGCGAGGTGAGCACATCCGCGGTGGTCTTGAACTCGTTGATGTTATAGAACGTCACCTTGATACCATCCTCGGCGGTACCCAGTTTCACGGAACCCTTGCTATCGTAGGGGTAGGAGCCGATGAGCTGGATGATTTTCGGACAGTAGCGGCATGTGAAGTCATGGCCGGCGACCTCGTCGTAGGCCTGCAGCCAACCGTAGAGGATGGCATGGGCCATGCGGTTGACCTTCGTCTGGTCGGCCGGGATGAGGTTGTACTTGTAGTCCGTCTCGGTATCCTCCAGGCGGTATTTGAACTCGATGTTATACTGCTTGACAAAGCGCTGGCCGAGCCACTTGTCGAAGGCGCTCTCAGCCTGCTGTTGCTGCTCCGTCATCTCGTTCAGGAAGATGCTGGTGCCGTCGAGGTCGTCCTCGCCACAGGAGACGAGGAGGGTAGGAGCTGCGGCAAAGCAGGTTGCTACACAGTAGCAACATACGGAACGGGTGATATGCTTGAGTTTTTTCATGCGAAGCGTCTTGTTATTTAATTATCAATTGTCAATTATCAATTATCAATTATCAATTCTCAATTGTCAATTATCAATTAGGCCTTTAGGCCGCTTACCTCGGGTTCGGCTGGATGCCGGCGGTGATGACCTGTGAGGGAAGCTGGATGGCACGGCGCGGGTCGTCCTTCTTCATGGTGTCATAGACGGTGACGTTGTCGTCCTTGATGCTGCGACGGTAGATCTCGATGCCGTAGCGCTTGATGTCCTGCCAGCGCTGGCCCTCATGGATGGTGGTCACGCGACGGGCGTGGAGCACGGCATGGATGAGGTTCTCCTGTTCACCGGCTGTCACGGTGAAGTCGGGGTTGAGGTGCTTCTTGGCTGTCGGCTCGGTGGGCGTGTAGTACTTCATGCCGTCGCCGGACAGTCCGCCGGGACCGCTATAGCCCCCGAGTATCGGGTCGTCATACGTCTTTGCCAGCAGGGCGGCATCGACGGTGGCCGAATTCTTGGTGAAGGAGTGCATCCACGTCGTCAGGTCCTGGTAGGCGTTGGTGTAGTCACCCTTCAGGGCGTAGGCCTCGGCACGGTCCAGGATGAGGGCGTCGGTGGTGAACATGGGGTCCATCATGTGGACGCTACCCGTCTGCTTCACCTGGTCGGTAATCTGCATGAACTCCGGCAACTTGTCCATGAACACTTTCGGGTTCTTGCTATCGACATAGACGTCGAAGTAGAATGTCGGCGTCATGGTGCCGTTCTGTCCCCAGAAGCCCTTCGAGTTGACGCTCTCGGTAGAGGCGATCTTCTCGTTGTGGGTGTATTTCAGCGACAGACTCGTCACGCGATAGACGCGCCACCAGTAGGACTTGGTGCTCAGCAGCAGCAGGTTGGCGCGGTCTTCCACGTTGACGTAGGCCATGGCGCGCTGGCTGTCGTTCATGGTGATGGTGCCCAGCGTCTGCCAGTCGCGCAGCACGGCAATGGGGTTGCTGCCCAGTACTGCCGAGGCATGCTGGATGACCTTGTCGAGGTTCGACTTGTCGTCCTGCATATAATAGAGGTAGAAACGGGCGGCGAAGGCGTGGGCGGCACGCGTGTTGAAGTGGTACTTCACGATGTCGTGCAGGTTGTCGTTCAAGAGGGGCAGACCCTCCTCGATGTCGCGGGCGATATTGGCATACAACTCAGCCATCGTGCCGCGCGGATAGACTGGCGACACCTCGCTGTCGGGAGCCGTGATATAGGGCATGCCCAGGTCTTGGTTGCACGTCAGCGGACTATAGGCCAGACAGAAGATGTTGCTCAATTTGAAGTGGCAGAAGGCACGGCAGAGCAGCGCCTCACCCAGTTGGCCGTTGAGGTGTTCGGGACGTCCCATCTTGTCGATGGCAATGATGACGCTGTTGGCAGCGGCGATGGCCTTGTAACAGTCATCCCAGAGAGCGTAGGGGGTGCCCTGCGAGATGGCGGTGACATCCTTCCACTCGGCGGCCTCCTCCTGGAAGACCGTCAGGGCCGTCAGTCCGGGGCCTTCGTTGCGGTCGGTGTTGTCGCTGTACATCTCAGCCAGCATGAAGTCGGAGGTCTCCGGATAGGCGCTGATGAGCAGGTCGGTGATTTTATCCTCGGAGTCGAGTGCGGCACGGTTGTCCGGCAGCACGTCGAGGTACTTGTCGCAGCTCTGCAGGGTGAGGGTTGCGACAAAGCCGCAACATACGAGACAGAGCGCTGATATATGCTTGAGTCTTTTCATAGCTTCTTACATCTTACATCATACATCTTACTTCTTACATCTTACATCTTCCATCCTCAAATTCCCAGACGTACCGTCAGGGTGTACTGCTTGGGAACGGGGGCGGAGACACCACCCGACTGGAAGAATTCGGGGTCTTGTCCGTTGAGTTTCTTGTCGGAGTAGATGAGGAAGAGGTTGGTGGCCTGCAGTTTCAGCGAGAGGTCGCTGATCTTCAGCACCTTAAGCCACTCCTTGGGGAAGTCGTAGGAGAGGGAGATCTCCTTCATGCGGATGAAGTCACCCTTGGCGATGCGCGCCGTCGAGTAGTTGTAGGCGTTGTAAAGTCTGCCCAGGTTGGAGTCGTTGGACACCTGACGCTTGGTCAGGATGACGGGGATGTCGGTGATGGCCTCGTCGCCGGGGACAATCCAGCGGTTCTTGAACTCACGCGGCATGGCGTCGAGGTCCGAGTAGCTGCTGCTGAACACGGGATTCAGGCGCACCACGTTGCCGAAGGCATAGGTGACGAAGACGTTGAGGCGGAAACCCTTGTAGCGCACCACGTTGCCGAGCGAACCCGTCACGGTGGGGTCGGAGGGACCCTCATAGACGAGGTGGTCGGCCACCTGCGACTGGAAGTTGATGCTCTCGCCGGAGCTGACCACGTTGCCCTCCTGGTCGCGGATGATGGGCAGACCGTAGTTGTTCAGACCCTCAAACTGGTAGGAGAACAGGGCACGTGCCGGATAGCCTTCCAGTGCGAAGCCGCGACCGGTGATGAGTTCGGAGACGCTGGCAGCAGCCTCCAGTTTGGTGATGGTGGTCTTGACATGCGAGAAGATGAAGTTGCTCTCCCAGGAGAAGTCCTTCTTCAGGATGTTCTTCGTGGAGATGCTGAGCTCCTCACCGTGTGAGCGCATAGAGGCTACGTTGGCCATCTTGCTGATGGCGCCCGTGATACCCGAGGTATAGGTGCGGCCTATCAGGTCGAAGTTGTTACGGGTGTACCAGTCGAAAGCCACATTGATGCGGTTGTCGAGGAATCCCATATCGACACCGATGTTCAACTCGTGTTTCTTCTCGTAGGTCAGACTCTCGTTGGCGGGTGTCTCAATCTTCATACCGCTCTCCTGGATATTGGTGTAGGGGCGGAAGGGCTTGTAGTTACGCAGCACGATGGTGGCGTTGCTGACCGATGAGGGTCCGGGGTCGGCAGTCAGCGAGTAGCTGGCCTTCAGGGAGAAGTGGGAGAGGGTGGGGCGCACCAGTTCGAAGAACTTCTCCTCGTGGGCGTTCCATGCTGCCGAGACGTTCCACGTGGGCAACCAGCGGGCCTGACGGCTCGGACCCAGACGGTTGGTACCTTCGTAACGGTAGGTGCCGTTGAAGGTGTATTTTCCTTGGTAGGAGTAGGTACCGTTGGCGAAGAATGCTGCCGAGCGGTTACGGTATTTGTTCAGCGAGTAGTAGTCGGAGCCGTCCTCGATGCTCTTCTTGAAGAAGTCGAGGATGTAGAAGGGCAGCTCACCCTTGTCATACTGCATGCCCCAACCGGTCATGAAGTTACGCTGGCGGTTGACGGAACTGATCTCCGTACCACCGAAGAGGTTGACGATATGCGTGTCGTTGAACACGTGGTTCCAGTTACCGGTGAAGCGGAAGTCCACGCTGCGCATCTTGTTGTCGGTCTTGAGGTAGATACCACCGACGGGCAGGATGCTGTATTTCAGCGAGTTGGCCACGTCTTTGTCGAGATACAGCCAGGGGTTGGCCTCACGGACTACGGCGTCGGGCATGGCGCGGTAGGCCTCGGCCTGGTTGGAGTGCTCATTGATGATGTGCTCCTGAGTGGCCGTAGAATACTGCACGGCACCGAGGGCGCTGAGTTCCAGCTCGCGGAGTGGCTTCCACTTCAGCTCGGCCTGGAACTTCAGGTCAATCTTCTCGATGTCGATATAGTTGTTGGACAGCTCGTCCTTGATATTGAAGTCGGTATAGTTGCGCGTGTATTTCTCGTCGGCATCCAACGTACGCGACGTATTGAGGGCGTAGCTGTAGGGGTTGATGTCGAAGTCACGACTGACGCCGCCATTGACCACATCGGTCTTCTGGCTCAGCGTACCCGGTGCTGTCTGCTTACGGTAGGACCCCATGGAGATGAGGTTCAGCGTCAGCTGGTTGGACATCTTGATGGAGGTGTTCATATTGGCGGTGTAGCGCTCCACCTCGCTCTGCTTGTACCATCCCGGGTCGAACATGGCACTCAGCGAACCGTAGAAGCTCACCTTGTCGGTACCTCCGGTAATGCTCAGCGAGTGGCTGTGCTGGATGCTGTTGGAGAACAGCTCGTCAAACCAGTCGGTATTGCGGTATTCCGCCTCGCGGAGGTAGGAGCTGCGGGCCTGCAGCGAGTTCTCGAGGGCAAAGGACCCCGTAGCGGCATTGTAGGTATTGGTCAACTGGTACATCTTACCATAGACACCGCTCTTCAGGGCGCGGTAGGTGTCTGAGTAGTTGAGCCAGCCCTTCTCCTCCAGTTCGCGATAGACACCCATCTGCTCCTGCGAGTTCATGATGTTGAAGTTGCTGTAGCTCGGCTTCAGGCGCATGGTGTATTCGCCCGTATAGCTGACATGACTCTTGCCGGCCTTACCCTTCTTGGTAGTGATGACGATGACGCCCGACATGGCGCGGGCACCATAGATACTGGTGGCAGAGCCGTCCTTCAAGATCTGGAACGACTCGATGTCGTCGGGGTTCAGTCCTGCTATGGCAGAGGAAATCAGGGTCTCGGCATCGCCACTCGACAGGTCGTCGGCACTCACGTCGCTGACGTCATCGATGATGACGCCGTCAACGACCCATAGGGGCTTCGACGAACCATAGATGGACGTGGCACCACGGACGCGGATCTTCGGTGCCGTACCGAAGGTTCCCGTCACGTTCTGGACGCTGACACCGGCGGCACGTCCTTCCAGCGAACGGCTGATGTCGGCCATACCGTCAATCTTGGTGTCCTCGGCGCTCAACTTGGTGGTGGCACCTGTGAAGAGGCGCTTGTCCATCTTCTGCATACCGGTGACGACGACCTCCTCAATCTGCTGGCTCTTGTCGGGCTGCAGGCGGATGGTCTTCTGCTGGGCCAACTTGTTTACTGCCAGGGTTACGGACTCATAGCCGATGAACGACACGGTGACCATGTCACCACGTGCCGAGGCTGGCAGCGTGAAGTGACCGTCGATATTGGTGACGGTGCCCTGTCCTGTCTTCTTCAGCTTCAGCGAAGCACCAATCATGGGCTCGCCGTGTTCGTCCAGCACCGTACCGCGCACAACACCGGGTTCGTTTTGACCCAGCGCCTGTGTGGCGGTTATCAGTGTGATAGCCAACAATGCCAAAAGGCATCTGATTTTCTGCATAGTAAAAGAAATAGGTTAGTAATACAGGTGAGCCTGGGTAGAGCCCAGGCTCGCTCGTGTCTCGTTATTTCACCACGACCTTCTTGCCGTTCTGGATGAAGATACCCTTCGTGGCCTTGGCTACGCGGCGACCCTGGAGGTCAAAGACGGGCGTAGAGGTAGCGTTGGTTTTGACAGACTGGATGCCCAGAATGGGGATGTCACCGCTGGTCTGATAATCCTCCTTGTGGGGGTCGAGGTTGCGCTCGTTGTCATCGAAGTCTGTCTTGGTGGTCTCCACGAAGTTGGCATAGTAGGTGGCACCCTCCTCGGCAGTGACGTTGAGCACGCGGTCGGTGCTGCTGAAGGAGCTGTCGCCCTTCTTGGTCCACTTTTCGAACTTGTAGTATTGGTTCTTACTCTTGATGGGGTTGTACCAAGAGTCGCCGTATGCCTCCAGTTTCAGCTGGTCACCGGCAGCATTGTCGAGTTTGCTGATCCATACCTTGCCCAGATGTTCCTGGTCTATCTGATGGATAGCGATGGTTCCCTTGGTGAAAATGGCGAAGACGAGGTCGGTGGGAGTGGTCATCTGCTCCAGGGCTTCCTGGGCCTTGCCATATGCCTCTGTGCTGGACTGGCCAACATATTCCGTGGGATCGTAGATGGCAGTAAACAGACCATTGGAACGACGCCAAATCTGTTTATCTACTGTCACGTCGTTGTCGAACTGGCCGTTCTTGTTGTTGTCGTGGGCAAAGCCTGCCAACTGCCATCCGCTGGCAGCGTTAGCCCAGATGTAACCTTCGCTGGCAGCCAGATTCTTGGAGGTCTTATACTCGCTGGTAGCAGCATATTTGTAATCTTCATCTTCTTGCGGAACTGCCCAATCTACAAAGACGGTTCCACCGTCTGTAGGCACAGTCACGGCCTTTACCCAGATGTTATTGAACTGAGCGAAACTCTGCATCGTGCCAGCCATCATCATGGCAGCTATAAATAATCCTTTTTTCATTGTTCTATGGATGTTTGATGGTTTGTATATATAATATAATAATGTACGTGCGCGTAATTACTTCATCACGACCTTACGGCCATTGATGATGTAGAGGCCCTTAGTAGGCTGGGCTACACGGCGACCCTGTAGGTCGAAGCAGCCTTGGACCTTCTGCTTGGCATCTTGAACTTGGCTGATGCCTGTCGTCTCTGCATCACCGATGCGATAGAGGCGGAAATTGTCAAGATACAGGTCTTTCGTGTAGTTGCCCGTGGGGGTTGCCTGAATCTGGATGGGCTGGTCGTCGTCGCTGGCCTTCGTGAACTCCATGGTATGGTCGTTCCAACCTGCACCATATTTGCCACCGCCGGCAGTACCCTTTCCTACCATGGTGCCAACCAACTCTGAGTTGAAGAACACATAGACGTTCATGTTGGTGTAAGCCATCATCGCGATGGAGAGGACGTACTTGCCGGCAGGCAGACCAGACAGCGTCTGCTTGAGGACGAGTGCTTTCTTCTCTGCGGTGTTGTAATTGTAGTCGGTGCTGGTACCATAGACGATGTCGTCAGTTTCCTGGGTCTTGGGATTCTTCCATGCCTTGTCAGCTGCCAGTTGGATGATACTCATGTTCTGTGTGGCCCAGCGGGAAGCCTCTGCCGTGGCATTGGCATCGATAATGTTGGCCGTATAGTCCGTCTTCTCCACTCCTTCACAGTAAGCATTGGAGACATAAGCCTGGAAATAGAGGTCTTTCAACTGCTGGGTAAGAGTCTCGGCATTACCTGCCGATGTGGCATCCGTATTGACGATGGTCTGAATGTTAGTAAAGACCGTCTCGCTGGCATAGGAATATGCCGTCTTGTCGTAATTCGTCGCGTCACCCTTGGCCTTGATGAATGCGTTGTAGCTATCCAGTGCCGTCACCATCGTGTTGATATTCGTGTTGATGGCTTTGTCATCGGTGCCGTTGATGGCATTCTGGACGGCTGTGCGCTCAGAACCAGTCACATTTTTGAAATAGTCGTTGGCAAGGATAGTTTGCGCATCGGCCTTGACAAGAGACAACAGGCGTGACTGCAAGGATGCTTCATCCTTAGCGTAGAACAGATGGAAGTCATCGACACGATACTTGCCACTACCAAAGGCACCTACGATGAGATCTCCGGGAGTCTTCATCTCGTAGATGTTCGGATGATAGTACAGGTAGATGGGGTCTTTTCCACCCGTGCAAATCACCTTGTCGTTGGTGCTGGCTCCTAAGACGAGGTATGCGGAAGTGTTCATTTTAGCTGCCAAAGCATAGAAACCTACGGGCAGGTGGCTGATGGTCTGCGTGAGGACGTTGCCATTAGAAACAGCTGTTGTGAATTCAACGATGTTATTGCCGTCAATGAAGGGCTTGGAGTCTTCGTTGACAGGCTCGTTGACAGAACCTTTGTTCTTGCCAGTCCACTCCCACGGCCTCATGCTGAAAGCTTCAAAGGACGGGTTCTCCAGATAGATGTCCGTGAGGTCCACCACACCCGTGCTGGCAGTCAGTGCGGCACTCATAGCGGCGTAGAGCGTCTCCACCTGTGTGGTGACATCATCTTGGTTGGTAGGATTCTGAACAAAAGTCTCTGCGGTACCGATGGCTGTTGCCAGTTCAGTATTGTTGCGCAGTCTGGCGTTCAGAGTGGTAGCACTGGCAATGACCTTTTTCAGCGCGCTGGTGACGACACCAGTCTCTCCCTCCAACGTGATGTCATCGACAACGAGGAAGTACTGTGTGCCGTAGCTCACCTGGAAATGCCCCGTGGTAGCCTCGGTCAACTCGAAATATACCTTCTCCTGGTTCCACGCATTGCAGTTGACCGTAATTTCAAAGTTGTCACTTCTCCTTTCCGAAAAATACTCATTGCCTTTGTTGTCCACGAAACCAGTAAAAGTCTTGATTTTCATGGTTGGCGTATCATGGCTATAGGTACCATTATAAGGCCAGATATTGACCGTCATGCAATAGGTTCCTGCGGGGAGCGTGATTTCCGGTTGTTGGTACACCAGCGAACCGTTGCCGACAAAGCACAAAGCGTTGGTTCCGGATGCTGCATTGGGACCTTCTGTCGGTGTGCTCTCATATCCGCTCTTGCTGTATTGTACCTTGTTGTTGTAAGTCACCACACCGCCATTGGCGTTTTTGAGTTGTTCCACGAGGGTCCAGCTCTGGGTGGCGTAGTCGTAGCCGGCTGCGGACGATGAGTTCGCAATCAGCGAGTATCCGTCACCATGTACCGTGGATCCATATCCGGTGCAAGTGGTAATCTCGACAGGTGTACAATCCTCAAAACCGGGATTGATAAGATACTGACTGGTGATGTCGGGTAAGTTTTGTTGTGCCTGTGCGCCCAAAGAGAAGAGTAGGGCAGTGGCGGTCATGAGTAAAGAAATCTTTTTCATAAGCGTGTATTAGTTTTTTGGATTAATTGCTTGGTTAGAATTACTGTTTTTCTTGTTCTAAGGTGCAAAGATACTAAAAAAATCCAATTATTATACATTTTTTGTGCTTTTTTTTATACCTTTGCACACAAAATTGAATTCAATACTATATTTTATTAGCTTTTTATGAACTTTACATTGTTAGTTACCGTCTTGTTGACGGCAGTAACATTGGTGGTTGCGGCTTACGTGGTAGCCAAGCTGATAGGACCCCGTTCCTACGCGAAGGTGAAGGGTGAACCGTATGAGAGTGGTATCCCCACGCGAGGCAGCTCGTGGCTGCCGGTGTCGGTGGGTTTCTACCTCTTCGCCATCTTGTTCCTCATGTTTGATATAGAGACCGTGTTTCTATATCCGTGGGCTGTGGTAGTGAAGGAGTTCGGTACAATGGCACTGCTGTCGATCGGCTTCTTCTTGGTCGTTCTAGTATTAGGCTTGGCATACGCCTGGCGGAAAGGAGACTTGGAGTGGAAGTAAAGAAGCCCTATATCAAGTCGATTCCATACGAAGAATGGAACGACAATGCCTCACTGGAGAAGATCGTTGACGAGCTCCATGAGGGTGGCGTCAATGTGATTACGGGTTCGCTGGACCAGCTCATCAACTGGGGACGCTCGAACTCGCTCTGGTCACTGACCTTTGCCACCTCGTGCTGCGGCATCGAGTTTATGGCCTGTGGCTGTGCCCGTTACGACTTTGCCCGTTTCGGTTTCGAGGTTACCCGCAACTCCCCCCGTCAGGCCGACCTCATCATGTGCGCAGGTACCATTACCCATAAGATGGCTCCTGCCCTGAAGCGTCTGTACGACGAGATGGCCGAGCCCAAGTATGTCATTGCTGTCGGTGGCTGTGCCATCAGCGGTGGTCCCTTCAAGTCGAGCTATCACGTGGTGAAGGGCATCGAGGAGATCGTACCCGTCGATGTCTTCATTCCCGGTTGTCCCCCGCGCCCCGAGGCCATCATGTACGGCATGATGCAGTTGCAGCGCAAGGTGAAGATCGAGAAATTCTTCGGTGGTGCCAACCACAAGCAGACTGCCGAGGAGGCCAAGTTGGGCGTATCGAACGAGGAGCTGACGTTCCGCTCGAAGCACGGCGACCATCGCAGAGAGCCGATTGTGGTAACGGAAGTACCCAAAGAATTTACAGAAGAGCTAAAGGCTAATAGCCAAGAGCCCACAGTAAAAGAGGAGGAGAAGGCATGAAGTTAGAGTTCTTATCATTTGCTTTTGACAAGTTCGCACAGGAGATGCAGAACTTGAAGGACAAGAAAGGCTTCGACTATCTTGTCACCATCGTCGGCGAAGACTTTGGAGAGGAAGGTCTCGGTTGTGTCTATATCCTCGAGAATACCAAGACCCACGAGCGTTGCTCCGTGAAGATGCTGGCCAAGCTGGTGGACGGCGAGAGCGTCATCCCCTCGGTGGTCAACATCTGGAAGGTCGCCGACCTGCTGGAGCGCGAGGTCTATGACTTCTACGGCATTCTGTTCCTGGGTCATCCCGACCTGCGCCGCCTGTTCCTGCGCTCAGACTTCAAGGGTCACCCCTTCCGCAAGGACTGGCAGTTCAACGACCAATACACCCTGGAGGACGATGTCGAACCCGACTACGGCCTGGAGTACTACATCGACAAATACGGTCAACTGCAATGCAAGCAGAACCGTCTGTTCGGTGCCGACGACTACGTCATCAACATCGGTCCGCAGCACCCCGCCACCCATGGTGTGCTCCGCCTGCAGACGGTGCTGGATGGCGAGACCGTAAAGCGTGTCTATCCGCACCTTGGTTATATCCACCGTGCCATCGAGAAGATGTGGGAAGGCATGACCTACCCCCAAACACTTGCTTTAACAGATCGTCTTAACTACTTGGGAGCCATGCAACACCGCCACGCACTGGTGGGTGTCATTGAAGAGGCTCTGGAGGTGGAACTGACCGACCGCATCAAATATGTCCGCACCATCATGGATGAGTTGCAGCGTCTCGACTCCCACCTGCTCTACACCTCGTGTGTGGCCCAGGACCTGGGTGCCCTGACGGGTATGCTCTATGGTATGCGCGACCGTGAGCACGTGCTCAACGTGATGGAGGAGACCACCGGTGGCCGTCTGATTCAGAACTATTATAGAATAGGTGGTCTGCAGGACGACATCGATCCGAACTTCGTCAAGAACTGCAAGGACCTGGTGAAGTATCTGCGTCCCACCATCCAGGAGTATATGGATGTGTTTGGTGACAACGTCATCACCCACAACCGTCTGGAACATTGCGGACCGATGAGTCTCGAGGATTGCATCTCGTATGCCGTGACAGGTCCTGCCGGACGTGCCTCGGGCTGGAAGAACGACGTGCGCAAGAACCATCCCTACGACATGTACGACAAGGTGGAGTGGGAGCAGTGCACACTGACAGGCTGCGACTCGATGGACCGTTACCTCGTCCACATCAACGAGATGTACCAGAGTCTGAACATCATCGAACAGCTCATCGACAACATCCCCGAGGGCGACTTCTACGTGAAGCAGAAGCCCATCATCAAGTGTCCCGAGGGACAGTGGTACTACTCGGTCGAGGGTGTGGCCGGAGAGTTTGGTGTTTATCTCGACAGCCGTGGCGACAAGAGCCCGTACCGCATGAAGATGCGCCCGATGGGTCTCTCGCTGGTAGGTGCCTTCGACCCCATGCTTCGTGGTCAGAAGATTGCCGACCTGATTGCTACGTGTGCTGCTATTGACGTTGTAATACCCGATATCGACAGATAGAATGATTGGACTATTTGACAATTTCACAATTTGACAATTAGCGCGCTGATGACAATAGTGAAATAGTAAATAGTGAAATAGTAAAATAAATATTATGTTCGATTTTAGTTTAGTTACACAATGGTTCGACCAACTGCTACAGGTGACACTGGGGTGTCCCGAATGGTTGGCGATATTGATTGAGTGCGTGTTGGTGGGTACGGGTATCCTGTTGGGATATGCCCTCATCGCCATCGTACTGATATTCATGGAGCGCAAGGTGTGTGCCTACTTCCAGTGCCGTCTGGGCCCGATGCGAGTAGGTTACTGGGGCTTGCTGCAGGTGTTTGCCGACGTGTTCAAGATGCTCGTCAAAGAGATCTTCATCGTCGATCGTGCCGACAAGTTGCTCTACCTGGTGGCTCCCCTGCTGGTGATTATCGGCAGTGTGGGTGCCTTCTCGTTCCTGCCCTGGAACAATGGTGCCACGGTGCTCGACTTCAACGTCGGCGTCTTCCTGCTCACCGCCATCTCGTCGATTGGCGTGGTAGGTATCTTCCTGGCCGGTTGGAGTTCCAACAACAAGTACTCCGTGGTCTCGGCCATGCGTGGTGCCGTACAGATGATTTCTTACGAGATGTCGCTCTGCCTCTGCTTGATTACCGCCGTCATCCTGACGGGTACGATGCAGATGAGCGGTATCGTTGAGGCACAGACAGGCCCTTGGAAGTGGCTCGTATTCCAGGGTCATATCCCTGCTATCATCGCCTTCTTCGTGTTCCTCATCGCCGGTAACGCCGAGGCCAACCGTGGCCCGTTCGACATGGCGGAGGCCGAGAGTGAGTTGACAGCCGGTCATCATACCGAGTATTCGGGTATGGGCTTTGGCTTCTTCTACCTCGCCGAGTTCCTGAACCTCTTTATCATTGCAGCCATCGCCGCCACGGTATTCCTGGGAGGCTGGGCACCGATGAATATTGGTGTCGATACAGTCGATACATACCTGAACTACGTTCCGGGTATCGTCTGGTTTATGGGCAAGACCTTCTTCCTGGTATGGATTCTGATGTGGGTCAAGTGGACGTTCCCCCGTCTGCGTATCGACCAGATCCTGAAGCTGGAGTGGAAGTACCTCATGCCGTTGTCGCTCATCAACCTGGTAATCATGACTGTTGTGGTGGCCCTGGGCCTGTATATTAAATAATGTATGGAAATGGAAAAAGGATATTTTGAAGAGATAGGTGCCGGTCTGAAGACATTGGCCATCGGCATGAAGACCACCTGGAAGGAATACTTCAAGGACTTCTTCACCAATAAGTCCACCGAGCAGTATCCCGAGAACCGCAAGACCACGCTCCATGTTGCCAAGCGTCACCGTGGTCGTCTGGTCTTCAAGCGCAACGACGATGGCAGCTACAAATGTACGGCCTGCACCCTGTGTGAGAAGTCGTGTCCCAATGGAACCATCAAGATTGTGAGCCATATGGCCGAGGATCCTGAGACCGGCAAGAAAAAGAAGGTGCTCGACGACTATCAGTACGACCTGGGCGACTGCATGTTCTGCCAGTTGTGTACCAACGCGTGCAACTTCGACGCCATCGAGTTTACGAATGATTTCGAGAATGCCGTCTTCGACCGCTCCAAGTTAGTGCTCCATCTGGACAAGGAGGTCTATCAGGGTGGTTCGCTGCCTAACCTCCTGGAGGGTGGTGCCGAGTGGCAGGTCGGTCAGTTTAACACTAAAACCAAGTAACGCACTATGGCAAATATTATCATGTTCACTATTCTCGCGGTGTTCATCATCGGCTCGGCGCTGATGTGTGTCACCACCACGCGAATCATGCGAGCCGCAACGTTCATGTTGTTCGTGCTCTTCGGTGTGGCAGGCATCTATTTCCTGCTCGACTACACCTTCCTGGGCGCTGCCCAGATTTCCGTCTATGCCGGTGGCGTTACGATGATCTACGTCTTCGCCATCCAGCTGGTCAGCAAGCGTACCCTCCAGGGTCTGGAGGAGCGTGTCAAGTCCAGCAAGATGCTTGTCGGCGCCCTGGCCTCGCTGGCCGGACTGGCTGTCGTCAGCTTCATCCTGCTGAAGACCCGCTTCATCACCCACGAGCTGGCCAATGTCGAGGTGCCCATGAAGGAAATCGGTATGGCGCTCGTCGGTTCCGAGAAGTATCAGTATGTTTTACCCTTCGAGTTCATCTCAGTATTCCTGCTGGCATGTATCATCGGAGGCTTGGTAGTAGCAAGAAAGGAGGATAAGGCATGATTCCCGTAGAATGTTATTTCGCACTCAGTGCCCTGTTGTTCTTCATTGGCGTCTATGGTTTCGTCACCCGTCGTAACCTGATTGCCATGCTCATCTCCGTCGAACTGGTACTTAACGCCGTGGACCTCAATTTTGCCGCCATCAACCGTCTGCTCTATCCGCAGGGTATGGAGGGCATGTTCATGACGCTCTTCGTCATCGGTGTCGCCGCTGCCGAGAGTGCCGTGGCTGTGGCCATCATCATCAATGTCTATCGCAACTTCCGAAGCGACAGCGTGGATGCCATTAAGAATCTGAAACGATAGTAGTTAATTGATCATTGACAATTGAAAATTGATAATTATGTTTGAATATACAATCTTTATCATGCTTCTGCCGCTGCTGTCGTTCATCGTTCTTGGACTGGCTGGCATGAAGATGCAGCACAAGGTGGCCGGACTCATCGGCACCTGTTCGCTGGGCGTCGTCACGATACTCTCTTACCTCACGGCTTTCCAGTACTTCGGTATGGACCGTGTCGATGGCGTGTATCAGACGTTTGTCCCCTATAACTTCACGTGGTTGCCCCTGGGCAATCTCCATTTCGACCTCGGTGTCCTGTTGGATCCCATCAGCGTCATGATGCTGATTGTCATCTCCACCGTGTCGCTGATGGTTCATATCTACTCCTTCGGCTATATGCACGGCGAAAAGGGATTCCAGCGCTACTACGCGTTCCTCTCACTGTTCACGATGTCGATGCTGGGCCTGGTACTGGCCACCAACATCTTCCAGATGTACATGTTCTGGGAGCTGGTGGGTGTATCATCTTACCTGCTTATCGGCTTCTACTATCCTTTGAAGCCCGCTATCGCTGCCTCTAAGAAGGCCTTCATCGTCACCCGCTTTGCCGATATGTTCTTCCTCGTAGGTATCCTGACCTTCGGCTACTTCGTCGATTCGTTCAGCTTCTCATTCGCTGGCGATATCGTGATGGGGCAGGGCACCACAGCATTTATTCCTGGTAACGTTGCCAAGGCAGTAGCTGCCGGTGGCTTTATCATTCCCACCGCTCTGGTACTGATGTTCATCGGTGGTGCCGGTAAGAGCGCTATGTTCCCCCTGCACATCTGGCTGCCTGATGCCATGGAGGGTCCTACGCCTGTATCTGCTCTCATCCACGCTGCCACCATGGTGGTGGCTGGTGTGTTCCAGATTGCCCGTATGTTCCCACTCTGGATTGAGTATGCCCCGCAGGCCATGTCGATAATCGTCTGGGTGGGTGTCTTCACCGCTTTCTATGCTGCTGCTGTGGCTTGCGCCCAGAGCGATATCAAGCGTGTGCTGGCTTTCTCTACCATTTCGCAGATAGCCTTCATGATGGTGGCTCTGGGCGTATCGCTGCCCGGACATCATGGTGCCGTGCTCGACAACCACGCTCAGCTGGGTTATATGGCCGGTATGTTCCACCTGTTCACCCACGCTATGTTCAAGGCTTGCCTGTTCCTCGGTGCCGGATGTATCATCCACGCTGTCCACTCGAACGAGATGGCACTGATGGGTGGCTTGCGCAAATACATGCCCATCACGCATATCACGTTCCTTATTTCCTGTCTGGCCATTGCTGGTATCCCCTTCTTCTCGGGCTTCAGCTCTAAGGACGAGATTATTACCGCCTGCATGGAGTACAGTCCCGTGGTAGGTTGGATTATGACGGGTATTGCCGCCATGACTGCCTTCTACATGTTCCGCTTGTACTACGGCATCTTTTGGGGTACTGAAAACAAGGAGGCTCATGCGCATCATACGCCCCACGAGGCTCCCCTGACCATGACCATCCCCTTGATCGTGCTCTGCGTCATCACCGTCGGTGTGGGTGTCTATACCACGCTGGGTGGTTTCCTCGAGTGGGGTGGGTCGTTCGGTAGCTTCGTCAGTGCTGCCGGTACCGACTATACCATCCACTTCAACACACAGATTGCCCTGACCTCTACCGTCATCGCCATCCTGAGCATCTGTCTCGCCACCTATATCTATAAGGGCGAGCAGCAGCCCATTGCCGACCGTCTGTATGCCACGTTCCCCAAGTTGCATCGTGCAGCCTACAAACGTTTCTATCAGGACGAGATCTGGCAGTATGTCACCCACCGCATCATCTTCCGCTGCGTCTCGACGCCCATTGCCTGGTTCGACCGTCACGTGGTAGATGGCACGTTCAACTTCCTGGCCTGGGGTGCTAACGAGGGTGGTGAGAGCATCCGCTCGTGGCAGAGTGGCGATGTCCGTCAGTATGCCGTCTGGTTCATCACCGGCTCCGTGGCCTTAACGTTAATCCTGCTTGCGATATAAATCGTAAATTGTAAATAGTAAAATTGTAAATTACATTTATGAATATATTAAGTCTATTCGTAGTAATCCCCGCCCTGATGCTCTTGGGCCTTTGGCTGGCCAAGAACCTTCATCAGGTGCGTGGCGTGATGGTGGCAGGAGCCTCCTGTCTGCTGGCACTTTCCGTGTGGCTGACGGTGTATTTCATCCAGCAGCGTGCGGCAGGTAATACCGACGAGATGTTGCTGGTGGCCTCCACACCCTGGTTCAAACCCTTGAACATCGCCTATGCCGTAGGCGTCGATGGTATCTCCGTCGTCATGTTGCTGCTGTCCAGCATCATCGTGTTCACCGGAACTTTCGCCTCGTGGCAGCTGAAACCCATGACCAAGGAGTACTTCCTCTGGTTCACGCTGCTCTCCACCGGCGTCTTCGGCTTCTTCATCTGCACCGATATGTTCACCATGTTCATGTTCTATGAGGTGGCCTTGATTCCCATGTACCTGCTCATCGGTGTCTGGGGCTCGGGCAAGAAGGAGTATGCCGCCATGAAGCTGACCCTCATGCTGATGGGTGGCTCGGCGCTGCTGATACTCGGTATTCTGGGCATCTACTACTTCAACGGTACCTATAGCGGCACGTTCACCATGAATGTCAACGAGATTGCCGCCACGTCCCATCTCATCCCTCTGGCTATCCAGAAGGCCTTCTTCCCCTTCATCTTCATCGGCTTCGGTGTCCTGGGAGCCCTGTTCCCGTTCCACACCTGGTCGCCTGATGGTCATGCCTCGGCACCCACTGCCGTGTCCATGCTCCACGCCGGTGTGTTGATGAAACTCGGAGGCTATGGCTGTTTCCGTGTGGCTATGTACCTGTTGCCCGAGGCTGCCCAGGAGTTGTCGTGGGTGTTCCTCATCCTCACTACCATCTCCGTGGTCTATGGTGCCCTCTCGGCCTGTGTACAGACCGACCTGAAGTACATCAACGCCTACAGTTCCGTGTCCCACTGCGGACTGGTGCTCTTCGCGCTGCTGATGATGAGTCAGACGGCCTGTACGGGTGCCATCCTGCAGATGCTGTCCCACGGTCTGATGACGGCCCTCTTCTTTGCCCTCATCGGTATGATCTACGGACGCACCCACACCCGTGACATCCGCGAGTTGGCTGGTCTGATGAAGATCATGCCCTTCCTGGCCGTAGGCTATGTCATCGCTGGTCTGGCCAACCTGGGTCTCCCCGGTTTCTCGGGATTCATCGCCGAGATGACCATCTTCGTGGGAGCCTTCGGTGCCGATCCCGTCAGTGGCGACCCCAACATGTCGTTCCGCATGGTGGCTACCATCATCGCCTGTACGTCGATTGTCGTCACGGCAGTCTATATCCTGCGTGTGGTGGGTAAGATCCTCTATGGCGAGGTCGAGAACAAGCACTTCCTGGAGCTCACCGATGCCACGTGGGACGAGCGCGTCGCCGTCATCTGCCTCATCTTCTGTGTGGCAGGACTGGGCACGTTCCCCTTCTGGGTCAGCAACCTCATCGCTCCGAGTACCGGGTCTATCCTGCGTTCCATTGGTGTCATGTGATTAATTGTCCAATAGTAAATAGTCAAATTGTCAAATAGTCAAATTGTCAAATTGTCAAATAGTCAAATTGTCAAATATGATGGATTACAGTCAATTCTTAAATATGATTCCCGAGGCCTTCCTGGTACTCTCGTTGATACTGGTCTTCGTGGCCGACTTCTGCCTGTGCAAGAGCGACCGCAAGAACAGCGTACTGAGCAAGCTCACCGCCGCCCTGCTCATCGCGACGGCCTGCGTGACGACTACCGTCCAGCCTGCCGAGGCCTTTGGCGGTCTGTATGTCACGAGCCCCATGGTCAACGTCATGAAGATCATCCTCACGGCAGGATCCTTCATTGTGGTGGTCATGGCCCAGACGTGGCTCAATAGCATCAAGAAGCTGGAGGGTGAGTTCTACATGCTGCTGCTCTCTACGCTCCTCGGCATGTATATGATGATGTCCAGCGGATCGTTCCTCCTGTTCTTCCTCGGTTTGGAGATGGCGTCAGTGCCCCTGGCCTGTATGGTCGCCTTCGACAAGCACAAGAAAGACAGTGCCGAGGCCGCAGCCAAGTACATTCTCGTTGCCACATTCTCCAGTGGCGTAATGCTCTTCGGTATCTCGTTCATCTATGCCGCTACCGGCACCCTCTATTTCAACGATGTCGCCGCCCAATTGTCCATGGTCCATGGTACATCGTCATTTGCCCATTGTCCCTTGTGCATCATCGGCCTTGTCTTCTTCTTCAGCGGACTGGCCTTCAAACTGTCACTGGTGCCCTTCCACTTCTGGACGGCCGACACCTATCAGGGTGCTCCCACACCCGTGACCGGTTACCTGAGTGTCATCTCCAAGGGTGCCGCAGCCCTGACGCTGATGATTATCCTCAACAAGGTCTTTGGTTCGATGGTCGATTACTGGAACCCCATGCTCTGGATTGTCATCATGCTCTCCATCACGGTGGCCAACCTCTTTGCCATCCGTCAGACTGAGCTCAAGCGCTTCATGGCCTTCTCCAGCATCTCCCAGGCCGGCTATATCATGCTGGCCCTCATCGGTGCCAATGGCCAGACGGCTGGAGCAGCCCTCATCTTCTACGTGCTGGTCTATATCGTTGCCAACATGGCTGTGTTCACCGTCATCAGCGCCGTAGAGCATGGTGGCGGCAATACCCAGATGAGCGCCTATAACGGACTCTACCAGACCAATCCGAAGATGGCCTTCCTCATGACGCTGGCCCTCTTCTCGCTGGCTGGTATCCCCCCGTTTGCCGGTATGTTCTCGAAGTTCTTCGTGTTCCTGGCTGCCGTCGAGGGTCACACCTCCCAGCCCTTCTGGCCGTACTTCGTCGTGTTCATCGCTTTGATTAACACGGTAGTGTCCCTGTACTACTACCTGCTCATTGTCAAGGCCATGTACATCAAGGCCGAGGAACACCCGTTGCCCACCTTCAAGATGGACGGTGCCGCCAAGCTCTCCCTGGCCATCTGCACGCTGGGCATCGTCCTCTTCGGTGTCTGCTCCTGCATCTACGAGTGGCTTTTCGCCGCTTCCGCCATGTAAGCACATATCGTCGCTTGATACAAAAAATCGCTCGCAGGTATATCCCCGCGAGCGATTTTTTTGTTATCACTTATCACTTATCACTTATCACTTATCTTTCTTATTTGCATCGCTTGAGTTCCTCTTTGAGGAAGGGAGGCGTGAAGCCTTTCTTGCTCTTGGCAACCTGTTCGGGGGTGCCGGTGGTGAGCACCATGCCGCCCCGGCGCCCGCCTTCGGGGCCCATGTCGATGATGTGGTCGGCAAGTTTGATGACGTCAAGGTTGTGCTCGATGACGATGACGGTATTGCCACGATCGACGATGCGCTGCAGGACCTCCATGAGGATGCGGATGTCCTCGAAATGCAGACCGGTAGTAGGCTCGTCGAGGATGTAGAGCGTCTTGCCGGTGTCTTTCTTGGAGAGTTCGGCAGCCAGTTTGATGCGCTGGCTCTCACCACCGGAGAGGGTGGTGGACGACTGACCGAGTTTGACGTATCCGAGACCGACGTCCTGCAGACTCTTGATTTTGCGCAGGATGTCGGGGACGTTCTCGAAGAACTCCACGGCCTGGTTGATGGTCATGTCGAGGACGTCGGCAATGGACTTGCCCTTGTAGCGTACCTCCAGGGTCTCGCGATTGTAGCGCTTGCCGTGACACTCCTCGCAGGGTACCTGGATATTGGGCAGGAAATTCATCTCGATGGTCTTGTAGCCATTGCCGCCACAGGTCTCGCAGCGTCCGCCCTTGACATTGAACGAGAAACGACCGGGCTTATAGCCTCGGATCTGGGCCTCGGGGAGGTTGACGAACAGCGAGCGGATGTCGCTGAAGACGCCGGTATAGGTGGCGGGATTGGAGCGTGGCGTACGACCGATGGGTGCCTGATCGACGTTGACCACCTTGTCAATATACTGCAGGCCCTCGATGCTGTCGTAGGGCATGGGTGCTTGCAGGGAACGGTAGAAATGCTTGGAGAGAATGGGGTAGAGGGTCTCGTTGACGAGAGTCGATTTGCCGGAGCCGCTGACGCCGGTGACGACGATGAGTTTGCCAAGAGGAAACTCCACCGTGATGTCCTTGAGGTTGTTGCCCCGGCAGCCTTTCAGCGTGAGGGTATGGCCGTTGCCCGGGCGACGATGAGGCGGGAGTGCGATGGTGCGCTCGCCACTCAGGTACTGGGCGGTGAGGGTGTTGGCCTTGAGCATGTCGGCGACGGTGCCCTGGAAGACGATGTCGCCGCCCTTGCGGCCTGCCTTGGGGCCGATATCGACGATGTAGTCGGCATGGAGCATCATGTCGCGATCGTGTTCGACGACGATGACGGTATTGCCCAGGTCGCGCAACTCCTTGAGTGAGCGGATGAGGCGGTCGTTGTCGCGCTGATGAAGACCGATGCTGGGCTCGTCGAGGATGTAGAGGACGTTGACCAGTTGGGAGCCAATCTGGGTGGCCAGGCGGATGCGCTGGCTCTCGCCACCCGACAGGGAGGCCGACTGACGGTTGAGGGCCAGATAGTCGAGACCGACCTCCAACAGGAAGTCGAGGCGCGTGCGTATCTCCTTGAGAATCTCGGCGGCAATCTGTTGCTGCTGGTGCTCGAGGTGGCCTTCACACTCGTCGAGCCACTGGCGTAGTTCCGAGAGGTCCATACTGGCCAGTTCGGAGATGTTCTTGTCCCAGATTTTGTACGACAACGCCTCACGGGTGAGACGCTGGCCGTGACAGACGGGACACGGACACTCGGCCAGGAACTGGTCGGCCCACTTCTGTCCGCCGGTACTGTCGTCGCTCTCCATCACGGAGCGTAGGTATTTCACGACGCCATCGAAATCGACGAAGTAGTCGCTGCTGGTATGCACCAGGTCTTTGTCGATGCGGACGCTCTCCAACGAACCGTAGAGGATCTCGTTGAGGGCCTCGTCGGGAATGTCGGCGATGGGGGTCTTCAGCGTGCATTCGTACTTACGCAGGATAGACTCTATCTGCCAGAATATCAGTTGGTTCTTGTATTTCCCTAAAGGAACGATACCACCCTCGTAGATAGACTGCTGACGATGGGGAATGACCTTGTCGAGGTCTATCTCGTTGATATATCCCAGTCCCTTGCAGTGGGGACAGGCACCCTGGGGAGAGTTGAACGAGAATGTGTTGGGTGCGGGGTCGTTGTAGGAGATGCCCGTGGTGGGGCACATCAGCCGTTTGGAGAAGTGCTTGACCTCTCCCCCCGAAGGGGAGGGGGCTGTAACCTCTCCCCCCGCCCTCCCCGAAGGGGAGGGGGCTGAAACATCCAAAATCATGATGAGACCCTCGCCCTGTTTCATGGCTATCTGGACCGACTTCTTCAGACGGTCGCTGGGCTTGTTGTTCCCCCTCTCTCCGGAGGGGGACAGGGGGAGGTTCAACCTATCAATGACCACCTCGATGTCGTGGTTCTTGTAACGGTCCACCTTCATGTCGCGGACAATCTCGCGCACCTCGCCATCGACACGCACGTGGAGATAGCCCTTGCGGCGCATGCTCTCGAAGAGTTCCCGATAGTGACCCTTGCGGCTGCGTACCAGGGGAGCCAGGATGAGTATCTTGTGACCGGCATAGTCGCGCTGGATCATCTCGATGACTTTCTCCTCGGTGTATTTGACCATCGGCTCGCCAGTCTCATAGCTGTAGGCCTTGCCGGCACGGGCGAAGAGCAGACGCAGGAAGTCGTAGATTTCCGTCGTGGTGCCCACGGTAGAGCGTGGATTCTTGTTGGTGGTTTTCTGTTCGATGCTGATGACGGGCGACAGTCCGGTAATCTTATCGACATCGGGGCGCTCCATGCCTCCGAGGAAGTTGCGCGCATAGGCCGAGAAGGTCTCGATATAGCGGCGCTGTCCCTCGGCAAAGATGGTGTCGAAGGCCAGTGACGACTTGCCACTGCCACTGAGTCCCGTGATGACGGTCAGCGAGTGGCGCGGAATCTCGACGTCGATATTCTTGAGGTTATGGACGCGCGCTCCCCAGACGTTGATGGTATTGTTACTGTCCGCCATTGCTTGTCTCGGCTTCGTTATGGTTGCGCAGGATGTTGACGTCACGGCGGATGTTATAGTCGATGCCGTCGGCACCCCGTGCCTTCACATAGACATAATAGGTGCCGTCCTTGACGGGATGCCCATGGGTGGTACCGTCCCAACCCTGGGTGATGTCGCTCCACTCGTAGAGTTTCTGGCCCCAACGGTTGAAGATATAGGCGTGGAACTCCACAATGCTCTTGTAGTTGGACTTGGCCTTGTAGATGTCGTTGATGCCGTCGCCGTTGGGCGAGAAGGCGTTGGGCATCTCCAGATGGCTCTCGCTGATGGTGATGCGGATGGAGGCCGACTCCACAACGGCATTGTCCTGCATCACCTGGAGGGTCACCTCGGTGAGTCCTGCCACCGTGAAGTCAAACTCAGTGTCCTGGTCGTACCGCGTCAGGTTGAGTCCCGAGGTGGCGTTGCGGATGTGCCACTCGATGGTCGCCGAGGGGTCCAGACTCGAGGGGTTAGACTCAAAGCGCACATGCAGGGGCGCCTCGGCGGTGAAGTCGTCGGTGGCGGTGACCTCCGAGCCGTTCTTGTCGGTATAGATGGCTTTCAGATTGATGTCGGCATGGACGGCTATGGTCATCCATGACGCCACGAGGAAAGCGAGAAATCTGCTTGTTTTCATGTTCAAAACGTGATTATTTTTGCAAAATTACAAAATAATTCCTAATTCCTCATTCATAATTCATAATTATTTTCTAATTTTGTCGCACAATTAGAGAAAAACCACCAAAATGAAGAAACGATTATTACCTTATATCCTGCCTGTGGTGGCCTTCCTGTTGATGGCTGTCCCCATGCAGGGCCAGGTACAGAAATACAAGGAGCTTCATGAGGTCAAGCGCAAGGAGACCATCTTCGGCATCGCCCGTCAGAACGGTCTGACCATCGAGGAGCTCATCAAGGCCAATCCCGAGATGAATACGCCGGGTTACGAGTTGAAGAAGGGCACGTTCATCAAGATTCCCTATCCTTCAACGACGCCTGCCACCCAGCAAAAGCCTTTCGTCAGTCGCTATACCTCGCAGGCCCCGTCTGCCCAGCAGACCGGTGGCTCTGACGTGCGCTACAGGGAGATTCGTGTGGGGGTGATGCTGCCCCTGCATGATGACAATGGCGACGGCAAACGGATGGTGGAATACTATCGGGGTGTGCTGATGGCCTGCGACAGTCTGAAGACCAACGGCATCTCCGTAGATATCCGCGCCTGGAACCTGGCGGAGCAGACCGACATCAACAGCATCCTGAAAGACCCCCATGCGGCAGACCGTGACGTCATCATCGGTCCGTTATATACCAAACAGGTCAAGCCCCTGGCCGACTTCGCGCAGGCCCGTGGCATCAAGCTCCTGGTGCCGTGCTCCATCAATTCTCAGGAGGTGTATAACAACACCAGCATGTTCCAGGTGTTCCAGAACGGCTATACCCTGAACCACTCCTATGTATATCGTTTCCGCCAGCGCTTCAAGGACAGCAACGTCATCATCATCGACTGTAACGACTCGACGAGTACCAAGGGTGGCTTCACTACCACGCTGCGCCGTACCCTCGACCAGGAGGGACAACGCTATGTGGTGACCAACCTGAATACCGCGGAACCTGCCTTCAAGCGCTGTTTCGAGGCAAACCGCCACAACGTGGTGGTGCTGAACACCAGTCGCTCCACGGAACTGACCATCGCCTTCGCCAAGTTGAATGCCCTGGTGATGACCACCCCCGACCTGCAGATCTCGATGTTCGGCTATCATGAGTGGATGATGTTCACCAGGAACCACCTGGAGAACTTCTATAAGTTTGACACCTATATCCCCTCGGTATATTACAACAATCCGCTGTCTCCCCGTACGGAACAGTTTAAGAAGAAATACCGCTGGAACTTCCATCAGGACATGCAGGCCTACCACCAGCGCTTTGCCATGATGGGTTTCGACCAGGCCTACTTCATGCTGAAGGGTCTGCACCTCTATGGTACCCGTTTCACGGGAGCCTCGGGCATGGTGGGTTATACGCCCATACAGAATCCGCTGCACTTCGAGCGCATGGGTAATGGCGGACTGCAGAACAAAGCCATCCTCTTCGTACACTATACGAACGACAACCGGATAGAGACGATCAACTATTGAAGATTAAATATTAAAAATTAAAAATGAAAGATTGAACGATGAGGAAAGAGGGGCTCCTGATACTTTTATTCCTTTATTCCTTGATCCTTCCCGTCCAGGCACAGGTAGGAGAATATCGTACCGACCTGGCCATAGGTGGCAGTGCCGGCTATATGCTGAGCAATGTCAGCTTCGTCCCCGAGGTGCCCCAGACCATGTTGGGCGGCCTGACGGGTGGCTTGACGGTGCGCTACACCTGTGAGAAATATTTCCTGAGCATCTGCGCCATCGTGGCTGAGGTGAATATCGCACAGACCGGATGGAAAGAGGATATCCGCGACATCGACAACCAACCCGTCTATTACACCTGGGATACCGGCAAGACCGACCGTCTGGCCTATGAGCGCCGGATGACTTATCTGCAGGTGCCCTTCATGGCACGGCTGGGGTGGGGCCGTGAGCGGAAAGGTCTGCAGGGCTTTATCCAGCTGGGTCCCCAAGTGGGCTACTGCCTCGGCGAGAGCACCACGTCGAACCTTGTGAAAAATGGCGAGACGCAGACCCTGCGCTCCTCAAAGATTGTGGCCCAGGACTCGATGGCCGTGCAGCGGAAATTCGACTATGGCATCGTCGTCGGTGGCGGTGTGGAGTGGTCGCACCGCAAGCTGGGACACTTCATTCTGGAGGGCCGCTACTACTACGGACTGGGCGATATCTTCGACAACTCGAAGAGCGACTTCTTCGGGCGCAGCAACTTCGGACAGATCGTCGTCAAGGCCACGTACCTCTTTGACATCATCAGAACAAAAAATCCTAAAATTAAATAAGTATTATGTTTGAGAATCAACCTAAAGGTTTATTTGCGTTGGCACTGGCCAACACCGGCGAACGTTTCGGCTACTATACGATGCTGGCCGTCTTTGCCCTGTTCTTGAGAGCTAACTACGGATTGACACCCGGTACTGCCGGTATCATCTACAGTTCGTTCCTCATGTTTGTGTATTTCTTCCCCCTCATTGGTGGTATGATGGCCGACAAGTTCGGCTTCGGACGCATGGTGACTACCGGCATCCTCGTGATGTTTGCCGGTTACCTGTTGTTGTCGGTACCCCTTGGTGGCGACAGCTTCGCCCTGGCCGTCATGCTGGTGGCCCTGGTAGGCATCGGCTTCGGCACGGGACTCTTCAAGGGTAATCTGCAGGTAATGGTCGGCGACCTCTATAACGACCCGCAGTATGCCGACAAGCGCGACTCCGGATTCTCCATTTTCTATATGGCCATCAACATCGGTGCCCTCTTTGCCCCGACGGCAGCCATCCGCATCATGGAGTGGGCCCAGCAGAACCTGGGTGTCAGCGAGAACGACTCCTACCATTTCGCTTTCGCCGTGGCCTGTGTCTCGCTGATCCTGTCTATCGCCATCTACTATGCCTTCCGCAGCACCTTCCGTCATGTGGAGGGTGGCACGAAGAAAGCCGGCACCAAGGAGGTGGAGGACAACCTGTCGCCCGCAGAGACCAAGGAGCGCCTGGTGGCCCTGCTGCTGGTCTTCGGTGTCGTCGCCTTCTTCTGGATGTCGTTCCACCAGAACGGTCTGTCGCTGACCTACTTTGCCAATGAGTTTACGGAGCAGTCGGCAGAGGGTGTCAAAGCCATGGCCTTCAACGTGTGGAACCTGGTGGCCATCATCTTCATGGTCTATGCCGCCTTCTCCCTGTTCCAGGGCAAGACGGCCAAGAGCCGTGGCATTGCCGGTCTGGTGATGGTGCTGGCCCTGTGCTTCCTGGCCTACAGCTATGGCGTGCTGGACGGTAGCGTAGAGGTCAAGGCCCCCATCTTCCAGCAGTTCAACCCCTTCTATGTCGTCGCCCTGACTCCCGTGTCGCTGGCTATCTTCGGTTGGCTGGCAGCGAAGAACAAAGAACCCAAGGCTCCCAGAAAGATTGCCTACGGTATGATTGTCGCTGCTGTGGCCTTCTGTCTGATGCTCTATGCCTCGCTGACCCTTCCCTCACCGAACGAGCAGGCTCAGTTGGGCGCTGCCGCACCGCGCGTGTCGTCCTATTGGCTCATCAGCACCTACCTCATCCTGACCTTTGGCGAGCTGTTGCTGTCGCCCATGGGTATCTCGTTCGTCTCGAAAGTGGCTCCTCCGAAGTATAAGGGTGCCTGCATGGGTGGTTGGTTTGTCTCTACAGCTATCGGCAACCAGCTGGTCATGGTGGGTGGTATCCTCTGGGGCGACCTGCCCTTGTGGTCGGTATGGGCCGTCTTCGCCTGTCTCTGCATCCTGGCAGCGCTGTTTATGTTTGCCATCATGAAGAGACTGGAGAAAGTGTGTTAGCGGCCTGCGGCCTAGTGAAAAGTGATGAGTGATAAGTGATAAGTGAGAAATGATAAGTGATAAATGGCTGCCGCGGTGTGGTGCCCGACGATGGGCGGTGGGGTTGTCACTTATCATTTCTCATTTTTTGTGGTCCGTCACCCCTGCTGGGGCGCAATCTTTCACCCTCGTCGAGCTGAACTGCGAGAATCTCTTCGATTGTCGTCACGATACGCTGAAGCAAGATACTGAATGGCTTCCCGAGGGACAGCGCCAGTGGTCTCCTGCCCGCTATTGGCGAAAGTTAAGCCATATCGGACAGGAGATCCTGTCTTGTCAGGAGGAGGGTCTGCCCGACCTCGTCGCCCTGGTGGAGGTGGAGAACGACAGCGTGCTGCACGACCTGACGCGCCGTTCGCTGCTCCGGAATGCCGGCTACCAATACCTGATGACGGAGTCACCTGACGTCCGCGGCATTGATGTGGGCCTGCTGTACCAGCCCCAATCCTTCCGTCCCCTCTGCTACGACTGCCTGGAAGTCTGGGCGGTGGAAGGCATGCGTCCTACGCGAGACATCCTGTATGTGCAGGGAGAGACCCTGAATCACGATACGCTGCACGTCTTCATCGTCCATGCCCCCAGTCGCTTTGGCGGCGAACGACAGACGCGGCCCTATCGGCAGGCGGTGGCTCACCGTCTGATGAGTGCTATCGCTTTGTTGCCAGACAGTGCCCGAGTCATCGTCGCTGGCGACTTCAACGACGAGGCCTCCGATCCGGCGCTGTGCTATCTGGAAAGCCGTGGTCTCCATCATGTCTCCCGACAGGCCCGTGGCACCCACGGCGCCGAGGGCACCTACCGCTACCAGGGCCGATGGGGCAGCATCGACCATGTTTTCGTCAGTGAGAGTCTGTGGCCTCATGTCGCTGAGTGCTATGTGCATGATGCCCCCTTCCTGTTAGAAAAGGACAAAAAATACGGAGGAGTCAAACCCCTCCGTACCTATAACGGATTGCGCTATCAGCGCGGTTTCAGCGACCACTTGCCACTGGTTGTCCGCTTCCGCTTCTAACGCATAACTCTTTTCGCTCTAACGCTTAGCTCTTGATATTCGGCTCCTCGAGTCCGATACCCTTCTTCTTATCCACCACCTTCAGCAGCAGTCCCAGCAACAGGGCTGCTACGCCCAGCGAGGCCAGCATGATGAGGGGAGCCGTGTAGTTGAGGTTGGTGGGATCGGTGACACCGGGATTCGTGGCGTCGAGCACCTTGCCGATGAGTAGGGGGAACAGCCACAAACCGATGTTCTGAATCCAGAAGATGAGGGCGTATGCCGAGCCGATGACTTTCTGATCCACCAGTTTGGGAACGCTGGGCCACAGCGATGCGGGAACCAGTGAGAAGCTGGAGCCGAGTACCAGAATGGTGGCGTACGCTACGATGATACCGATGGCAGAGCCTTTGAACAAAGGCAATACGAAGGCGAAGGTGAGGTGGCAGCCAATGAGCAGTAACGAGCCCAACACAAGCATGGAGGCTGCTTTACCCTTGTGATCGACATAGCTGCCGAGGATAGGTGTGATCAGTACCGCCAGCAAGGGGAATACGGCGAAGATGCTTCCTGCCGACTGACGCATAAAGCCCATATAGCAATAGATGACGAGGGCTGCGATGGACACACACAGCAGACCGGTCTTCCACTGCTTCTGCTTCATGAAGTTGGAGGCGAAGCCCGTGGCAGCCACGACCAGCGTGATGCCATATTGTACGAAGGTCACCAGCGAACTGGCCCAGAAGGTGCCTTCCTCGGGGGCTGTCAGTGTGAGGTTACACTGCAGCATGTTCACGGCATACTTCTGGAACGGGAAGATGGCGCTGTAGTAGAGTACGCACAGCAGGGCGACAATCCAGAATCCGCTGTCGGTCAGTATCTTGCCGATGTCACTCACCTTGAAGGGGTCGTCTTTCTCCTCGGCCTCGCCGGTCTGCGCATCGAGTTTTCTATCCATGAAGAAATAGACGATGGTCATAATCAGGGCGATGCACATGAGGACCACGCCGAATGCCACGCTGCGGCTCACGCTGATCTCTCCACCCAGACGGGCGAAGTAGGGCGAGAAGATCATGCAGGTGGTCACACCCAGACGGGCCAGTGCCATCTCAGAGCCCATGGCCAGCGCCATCTCGCGGCCCTTGAACCACTTGACGATACCGCGAGATACGGTGATACCGCCCATTTCGCAGCCACAGCCGAAAATCATGAATCCGCTGGCGGCAAACTTCGCCGAGGCGGGCATGCCCTCGTAGAACGGCGAGACACCCAGTTCGGCGAACACGGGGATGTAGTTCAGGTGGTTGTTAAACCAAGTCTCCAAGCCTGTACCCACGAAAGCAGGGCTGACGGCATACCATTTGATGCAGGCGCCGACGAGCATGAGAGCTGCCGAGAGCACCATGGTGAAGCGGACACCCATCTTGTCGAGGATGATACCTGCGAAGATGAGGAAGAAGGCGAAGACGTTGAGGAACACCTCCGAGCCCTGCATGGTGCCGAACGCTGTGGAGGTCCAGTGCAGCTGTGACTCCGTCAGGTCCTTGATTGGTGAGAGGATGTCCATGAAGATGTAGCTGCAGAACATGGCCAAAGCCAGCAGCAGCAGGGCGGTCCACCGCATGCCGGCGGAGTCGCGCAAAGTCTTTTGAATTGCTTGTGTCATCTGAATCGTTTTCTGTTTATTTGTTTTTTACGTGCAAAGGTACGAATAAGTGAGTGAAAAGCCAAAAATATTTGCGCATTTCCGAATTATTCCGTATCTTTGCCCTCACTAACCTGAAAAGCCCATGAAACAGAATAGCGGGAAAACCTTGTGGAACCGACTCATCGGACGCGGCGGATGGCGCAACCTGAGCATCATCCTGTTTGCCGCGGTACTGCTGGAACTGGTGTCAGCCCTGCAATACTACTATGCCCACGACTTGTTGGAGGAAGAGATGGAAGACCATGTGCTGACCGTGCTGAACTACAAAGCCTACTCGTTACGCCAGGCCCTGAACTCCTCCGAGCAGACGCTGCGAGAGCACCTGTGGGACGTGCGGCGCAATCTTCATCAACCCGACTCGCTCTATGGCGTCCTGGCGCGTGCCGTACAGGCCAACGACAAGGTGGTGGGAGGTTTCCTGTGTTTCATGCCCGACTACTTCCCCGAGAAGGGCCGCTTGTTCGAGCCCTACGTCTATGAGGTCGATTCGGTGGTCCGGATGGAACAGATCGGTGGCAAGGACGGCCACGACTATACCGTGCACCCCGCCTTCAAGCGCATGCTGGAGACCCCAGAGGCCTTCTGGAGCGACCCCTATGAATACCAGGGCCCCGACGGTGTGCAGTCGTTGACGACCTACTCCTATCCCTTGCTGGACCAGGAGGGTAACCTGATTGCCATCTACGGCATCGACATGTCGCTGGAGTGGCTGGGCAACACGCTGAATGCCAACCGCTACAACCCCTCGTCGTTCGATTTGTTTCTGACCCAGCACGGCCAACTGGCTGGCGGTCCTTCCGAGGAGGTGGTCAGTGCCGCGCGTCGCAATCAGGTCATAGCGCTGATCAACGACAGTACGGTGCAGCGTCACACCACCGCTGACGAGCGTGTCAGCGTGATAGACTTCTATGACGAGCACCTCAAGGACGTTGGCTATATCTACACCTGTCGCATGCAACAGTCTCCTTACTGGATCTTCACCCTGGTCTGTTACGACAAGGAGGTCTATGGACAGTTGGACAAGCTGCGACTCTACATCTCGCTGCTCATGCTGGTGGGCTTCCTCCTCATCGGCTTCATCGTGCACCGTACCATCAATAATATGGTGCGCCTGCACCGTGCCGATATGAAACAGGAGCGCCTGGGCAGTGAGCTGCGCATCGCCAGCAATATCCAGCAGTCCATGCTGCCGAAGGTCTTCCCGCCCTTCCCCGAGCGTAACGACATCGACATCTATGGCATGCTGCTGCCGGCCCGTGAGGTGGGTGGCGACCTGTTTGACTTCTTCATCCGCGACGAGAAGCTGTTTTTCTGCATTGGCGACGTGACGGGCAAGGGCGTCCCCTCGGCGATGATCATGGCCCAGGTGCACTCGCTGTTCCGCATCGCCACGACGAAAGACAACAACCCCGGCCGACTCATGCAGGCGCTGAACGGCGTGCTGTGTCAGAACAACGAGTCGAACATGTTTATCACCTTCTTCCTCGGCGTGCTCAATCTGCCGACAGGTCGCCTGCGCTATTGCAATGCCGGTCACGACTGTCCCATCGTCGTGGGTGCCGGACCCCTGGAGGTCAATCCCCATCTGCCTCTGGGTGTCTTCGAGGATGTCAAGTACGATACCCAGGAGCTGCAACTGGAGCCGGGCACCACGCTGTTCCTCTATACCGACGGACTGACGGAGGCCAAGAACGAACGCCACGAACAGTTCCGGTTGCAGCGTGTCGAGGCCGCACTGACGGAGAAAGACAGCTGTCAGACCCTCATCGAACACATGCGTGAGACGGTGGGTTCGTTTGTCAATGGTGCCGAACAGAGTGACGACCTGACCATGCTGGCTATCCGCTACCAGCGTCCCGAGAACGACTATATCCTCGACGAGACCATCGTCCTCAAGAACGATGTCGCCCAGACGCCGGCGCTGAACGAGTTTGTGAAACAGGTCTGTGCCCGTCTGTCGCTCGACGACGGCCTGACGCGCCATATCCGCTTGGCTGTCGAGGAGGCCGTGGTCAACGTCATGGAGTATGCCTATCCCGACGGTCAGGAGGGCGATGTCACCGTGACCGCCCAGGCCAATGCCACGCGTCTGAAGGTGACGATCAGCGACGAGGGTCGCCATTTCGACCCCACGCAAAAGGAGTTGGCCGATGTCACGCTGTCGGCAGAGGAGCGCTCCATCGGCGGACTGGGGCTGCTGTTGGTGCGCGAGTTGATGGACTCCATCAACTACGAGCGCGAGGGTAAGCGCAACGTGTTGACACTCAGAAAGAACTATCGTTAAATTCGAGGAGTGAGGAGTCCCTTAAAAAATCATGCGTAGCCGTTTGACTACGCATGATTTTTGGTGTATCACTTTTTCAACCATTTGTCGAGGAATCCGAAGAAGGTGCGCTGCCAGAGGACACCGTTCTGGGGTTTCAGCACCCAGTGGTTCTCGTCGGGGAAGAGCAACAGCTCGGCGGGGATGCCCTTCATGCGTGCGGCATTGAAGGCCGACATGCCCTGCGTGTAGTTGATGCGGTAGTCCTTCTCGCCATGGATGCAGAGGATGGGCGTGTCCCACTTCTCCACCATCTTGTGCGGCGAGTCGTGGTACGTCTTCTTGGCGCGGGGCATCTGCGGACGGTGCCAGTAGGCCTCGTCATACTCCCAGTTCGAGAACCAGTTTTCCTCGGTCTCCGTGTACATCGATGCCAGGTTGAAGGCGCCGTCGTGGGCGATGAACGCCTTGAAGCGCTTCTCGTGGATGCCTGCCAGGTAATAGACGCTGAATCCGCCGAACGACGCACCTACGGCCCCCAGTCGGTTGCGGTCCACGAAGGGCAGCGAGTCGGCGGCAAAGTCGATGGCGGCGAGATAGTCCTGCATGCACTGTCCCGTCCAGTCACCGCTGATCTCCTCCTTCCACTCCTGTCCGAAACCGGGCAGACCGTGACGGTTGGGCGCCACGACGACATAGCCGTTGGCAGCCATCATCTGGAAGTTCCAGCGGTAGCTCCAGAACTGGCTGACGGGCGACTGCGGACCACCCTCACAGAACAGCAGGGTGGGGTACCGCTTGCCCTCCTCGTAGTTGGCGGGCAGCATGACCCATACCAGTTCCTTCTTGCCGTCGGTGGTGGGAACCCAGTATTGCTGCATCTTGCCGAACTGCAGCTGCGCGAGGATGTGGTCGTTCTCGTGGGTCAGTTGCTGAATCTGGGTGCCCTGCTTCTTGACGGGCGGCGTGACCAGATAGATATCCTTGGGATGGCTGAGGCTCTGACGCGTGGCCACGATGCGCTGGCCGTCGTTGGCCATCTGGATGGATGTCCAGTCATCCCACGTCTCCGTCAGTTGGGTGACGTCACCCTGTCGGTTCACGCTGTACATGTTGCAGCAGCCGTGCCATACGCTCAGGAAGTAGAGCCGCGGGTCGGTGCCCTTGGCTTTCTTGCCACTGGCGGGTGCCCAGCAGAAGTCCTCCACGTCGCTCTTCCAGTTGACATACTGCTTCTGACCTGTCGCCATCTCGTAGATGCAGAGGCGGTTCAGGTCGGCCTCATAGCCGTCGCGCTCCATCGACTGCCAGGCGATGAATTTCCCGTCGGGCGAGAACTTCGGGTTCTGGTCGTAGCCCACGTTGTTCTTCAGGTTCTCGGGGGCATTGACGGCCTGGATGGCCAGCGTGCGTGTCGGGTCAAAGGCGGGAGCCTGGTAGTCGGCAGGTTTGCAGAGGTTGCGCGTCGTCTTGGTGGCGACGTCATACAGGAAGATGTCGGAGTCGGTAGAGATGGAGTACTCCAGACCCGTCTTCTTACGGCAGGTGTAGGCGATTGTCTTCGAGTCAGGACTCCATGCCAGCTGTTCGATGCCGCCAAAGGGTTCCATGGGACACTCGTAGGGCTCGCCGTCCAGGAGATCAACCATATCCTGAGAAATCATTTCTCCTTTCTCCTTTCCCATTTCTAATTTCGCCACGAAGGGGTGCTGTATGCTCTCCACATAGTGGTCCCAGTGGCGGTACATCAGGTCGGTGATGTGGCGTCCGCTGGCCTTCGACAGGTCGTCGGGGTTCTTCTGGATGACCTCGTGGAAGGGGATGCTCTTGAGAATGATGACCTTCGTGCGGTCGGGCGAGAAGAGGAAACCCTCCACCTGTCCGTCGGTCTTCGACAACTGCTTGCGCTCCGAGCCGTCGAGACGCATGCTCCATATCTCACCACCCGTGATGAAGGCCACCGTTTCCTGGTCCAGCCAGGTGGGGTCGGTCTCGTTCTTGGCGCTCTTGGTGAGCAGCTGCTGCTGGGTGCCGTCGGCATTCATCATGTAGAGCACGTGGTGGCTCTTGTTCTGCTTGACGCTGTAGTAGCCCACCTGATAGACGATATGCTGTCCGTCGGGCGATGCCTGACAGCTACCGATGCGCCCCATGGCCCACATGGCCTCGGGGGTCATCCACTTGCTGCTCAACTTGATGTTCTGTTTTCCAATCACTTGTGTTTCTTGTGCTTGAATGTAGCCTGGCACTGCCATCAGCGCCACAGCCACGATAGTCAGTAGTTTTTTCATAGTATATGCGGTAGCAAACTTATCACTTATCACTCATCACTCATCACTTATCACTCATCACTTATCACTTCTTCCTCACCGGGTCGCAGGTCAGTCCGCAGCCCAGTTTCTTGAAGATCTTGCGGTCCACCTCCGAGAGCATCACCGTCGAGTGCACCTGACAGGCGCGGAGCTGGGGCAGCTGCTCCAGGGCTTTGCGACACTGCTCGTCGTCCTTCGACAGCACGCTGAGGGCTACCAGCACCTCGTCGGTATGCAGGCGGGGATTCTTGCCGCCCAGGTATTCTATCTTGGTTTTCTGGATGGGCTCTATCAGGCTCTGCGGTATCAGCTTGGCCTCGTGGGCGATGCCGGCGAGGTGCTTGATGGCGTTGAGGATCAAGGCTGCCGAACAGCCCAGTAGGGGCGACGACTTGGCGGTGATGATGGTGCCGTTCTCCAGTTCCATGGCAGCCGCGGTATGTCCGCTGAGTTCCTGCTTGGCCTGTGCGGCAACGGTGACGCGCCGGTAGGCCGTCGTGATCTTGGCCTGGTTGAAGAGCATCAGTATCTTGTTGACCTCCCGCTCGTTGTCGGCACCGTCGGCCATCTTGTTGGTGGCGTCATAGTAGCGGCGGATGATCTCGTCGCGCGAGGCATTGCAGCACACCTCGTCGTCGGAGATGCAGAAGCCCACCATGTTGACACCCATGTCCGTGGGCGACTTGTAGGGACTGCCTCCGTAGATACCCTCGAAGAGGGCGTTCAGCACGGGGAATATCTCGATGTCGCGGTTGTAGTTGACGGCAATCTTGTCGTAGGCCTCCAGGTGGAACGGGTCTATCATGTTGACGTCGTTCAGGTCGGCGGTGGCAGCCTCGTAGGCGATGTTGACGGGGTGCTTCAAGGGCAGGTTCCATACGGGGAACGTCTCAAACTTGGCATAGCCGGCGCGTGTGCCGCGCTTGTTCTCGTTATAGAGCTGACTCAGGCAGACGGCCATCTTGCCGGAGCCCGGACCGGGAGCGGTGACGATGACCAGTTCGCGGGTGGTCTCCACGAAGTCGTTCTTGCCGAAGCCCTCGTCCGAGGCGATGACTTCCACGTTGTGGGGGTAGCCATCTATTAAATAATGTACGTACGACTTGATGCCCATCCTCTCCAGGCGGTGGCGGAAGAGGTCGGCGGCTTTCTGGCCATTGTAGTGTGTGATGACTACGGAGCTGACCATGAAGTCGCGCTGCATGAACTCCTCCCTCAGTCTGAGCACGTCCTCGTCGTAGGTGATGCCGAGGTCAGCGCGCACCTTGTTTTTCTCGATGTCGTCGGCACTCACCACGATGACGATCTCCAACTGTTCGCGCAGCTGGGCCAGCATCTTCAGTTTCGAGTCGGGTTTGAAACCCGGCAGAACGCGGCTGGCGTGGTGGTCGTCAAAGAGTTTGCCGCCCAGTTCGAGGTACAGTTTCCCGTCAAACTGCGCAATCCTTTCCCGTATATGCTCTGATTGTATCTTCAGATACTTCTCGTTATCAAAACCGATCTTCATAGATTAAAAATGAAAAATTAAAAATGAAAGATGAAAAATTAATATGAAAAGATGAGAAAATTTAAGATTTAGCCGATTTAATAATATTCACCAGCGTACCTATGATGTTCTTGTTATCTTCAAGCATAGATTCATTTTAATTTTTCATCTTTAATCTTTCATTTTTCATCTGGTCGGCCTTTCGCTGCATCTCTTCCAGGCGGGCAGCAAAGTTCGACTGCTTCTTGGGGTTGTTCTTGTTGGCCTGGTAGTTGGCTTCCAGGATGGCTAGGAGCTTGGCGTCGTCGGTGGTCTTGCGCAGCGTGTACATGATGGCTGCCGACATGAACAGCGAGACGAAGTAGTAGAAGTTCAGCCCCGAGCTGTAGTCGTTGAAGATGAAGAAGAACATCAGCGGCATGATATACATCATCCACTGCATCACCTTCATCTGCTCGGCCTGCTGACCCACCATCTGGTCCTTCTGCTGCTGCATGGAGAACCACGTGTAGATGAGCTGCGCGGCGCAGAAGAGGATGCACGTCAGCGACAGGTGGTCGCCGATGCCCCAGATGTTGGCGCTCCACTCAAAGATGGGGTCGTAGGTCGATAGGTCGGCCATCCACAGGAACGACTCGCCACGCAACTGGATGGCGTTAGGCACGAAGAAGAACATGGCCAGCCAGATAGGCGCCTGGATGAGCATGGGCAGACAACCGGACAGCGGGCTGACGCCATATTTCGAGTAGAGCGACATCATCTCCTGCTGCTTCTTCATCTGGTCCTCGGGTTTGTCGTACTGCTTCGTGGCCTCCTCGAATTTAGGCTTCAGCACGCGCATCTTGGCACTCGACATGTAGCTCTTCTTCACCATGGGGAAGGTGATGGCCTTCAGCAGCAGGGTGATGAGGATGAGCACGATACCCATGTTCAGTCCGAAGCCCGTCAGCCAGTCGAAGACGTAGAGCGTGAACCAGCGGTTGATCCAACGCAGCAGCCACCAGCCGAGGTTGACGAGCTGCTCCAGGTCGAGGTCTTTGCCAAACTGGCTCTGCTGCTCGACCTGCTGGATCAGTCGGAAGTTGTTGGGACCGATATACATCTCAAACTCGGAGGCCTTCTGACCGGTGGGGTCGAAGGCGGTCTTCAGTTTGGCGTCAAACTGTTTCAGATAGCCCGTACCCTTGTCACACTGGGTGCTCGACAGGACGGCATTGGCGGCGAAGTCGTCCTTGGAGATGAGGGCCACGGAGAAGAACTGGTTGCGGAAGGCCACCCAGTCCAGGGGTTCTTCGATGGTCTCGCTCTTGTCCGACGTCTCGGGCAGGTTGTCGGTGCCTCCGTCGGAGGCCTCCTTATAGAATATAGCGGTATAGCGGTTCTCGAACGAGTAGCCCTTCTCCTGCTGGCGGCAGTGGTCCGACCACGCCATCTCCATCTCTTTGTACGACGGGGCGAACATGCCGGAGAGTCCCTTCACCTGGAAATTCATCGAGAGCAGGTAGTCCTGTCCCAGACGGTAGCCGATGACCACCTCGCCGCCGTTGCTGGCCACAGCCGTCATCGTCACGGTGCTGTCGGTCTGGCCCGAGGGTGTGAAGTATAGGTCCTGGGTGACGATGTTCTCCTGCTTGCCGGCCAGCAGGAAGTTCAGCTGCTGGTCGTCGCCGTCGAAGAGCGTCACGTCGTCCGTGCCGTCAATGCTGTTGAAGCCGCGGATGACGGCCTTCTTCAGGGTGCCGCCCTTGGTGTCGAGCGTCAGCTCCAGCTTGTCGTTCTTCAGCACCACCTGGCGGGACGTTCCCGTGGCGGCGGCATGGAAGAGGGCCGTGGTGTCGGGCTCCTCGACGCTGGCTACGGCCTTTTCGGCCACAGCCTTCTGGACGGCGGTGTCGGCGCGAACGGCCGCAGCGACAATGCTGTCTTGTATGCGGGCAGCCTCTATCTGCTCTGCTGAGGGCTGGTTGTACCAGCTGAATCCAATCAGCACCAGTGCTATCAGTGCAAATCCGATAATCGTGTCTTTGTTCATTGCTTTTTATACCTTATTAAAAAATTCAAGGTGCAAAATTACAAAAAAATCTCCGAATGCCCAAATAAAATTTGGCTCTTTGCTCGTTTTTCCGTAATTTTGCAGACAATTATGAGAAACAGCTATTTTTTCCTGCCGGTCTTCATGCTCCTGCTGACGACTGGCGTGAGCGCCCGACGGGTACAGGGCGCCCCCGAGGTGCCCGATACGACCGTCGTGGCCCACTATACCGACTCGCTGCGCCTGCTGCGCCAGCGCATGGACTCTCTGATGCTGGTCAACGAGGCCCTGCGCCGCGAGGCCGACGATGGCCGCTACTTCCGACTCTTCGCCCCGACGACGTTCTATCACTCGGGCGCCCATCAGGCCCTGTCGCTGTCGCCCAAGACCGGCGACGAGGTGACCTCTGCCGTCGATGCCGCCCTGCTCAGCCTCTATATGCGCCGTCCCGACCTGGTCCAGAACAACGAGACCAACCTCCGGCGTGTCGGCAGCGTCCGCGAGGATGTCAACCGCGAAATCACCCCGCAGGTGAACCTCACCGAGTTGGCCGAACCCGTTCCCGAGGAGGTCGAGGTGGTGCCCATCCGCCTGATGGTCAAGCGTCCCAACTTCTGGAAATTCAAGGGCGACGGCTACCTGCAGTTCCTCCAGAACTACGTCTCCGACAACTGGCACAAAGGCGGCGAGAGCAACTACTCGGCACAGGCCGCAGCCACCCTGGAGCTGAACTACAACGACAAGGACCGCATCACCTTCGACAACAAACTCGAAATGAAACTGGGTCTCCAGACGTCACCCTCCGACACCGTCAACAAGTACAAGACCAACAACGACCTGCTGCGTTTCACCAGTAAGTTCGGTCTCCAGGCCCACAAACACTGGTACTACACCCTCCAGCTGCTGGCCTATACCCAGTTTGCCCGCGGTCTCAAGGCCAACGACAAGACGGTCTATTCCGACTTCATGTCACCCTTCGACCTCAACCTCGGTCTTGGTATGGAGTACAAGGTCGAGGCCTTCAACAAGCGCCTCGTAGGCACCCTCAACTTCCTGCCCCTGTCGTTCAACTTCCGCTACGTCGATCGCAAGAACCTCGCCTCCAAGAACGGCATCCGCGGCGACCATCACACCATGGAAGACTTCGCCAGCCAGTTTACCGGTGAGCTCAAGTGGAACCTCTGCGACCAGCTCTCCTGGAAGACGCGCCTCTACGCCATCACCACCTACCACCAGAGCAAGGTGGAGTGGGAGAACCAGTTCGAACTCAAGGTCACCAAGTACATCTCCGCCAACCTCTTCGTCTATCCCCGTTTCGACGACGGCAACAAGCGTGACGAAGACATGGGCTACTTCCAGCTCCAGGAGTGGAGTAGCATCGGCCTCTCCTACAGCTGGTAAACAAAAATTGCACAGCGGACCCTACTGTGCAATTTTTAACACTTATCACTGATCACTCATCACTTATCACTCATCAGGGTACTTCGTTACCTGGTGGTTGTCTTGTCTTAGTCTGTAAGTAATTGCCATGTGGAAAATGAAAAGTCGTTACGGGTTTTGCTAGTGTTGTCAGGCCTTTTCCTTGAGTCGTTACGAGTTTTCTTTAGCTACTGCAAAGATACGAAAAAATAAGCACACCTGCAAATTTTTTGGCACATATATATAGTTCTCCAAGCATAAACCTTCTTCACTCGGTGCCTTGTGGGAGATTTCCACGTTTCCACGTTAAGCTTATTTCTGTCCGTCTAAATAATTATTATTATATTATATATATTATAATATATATAATATAATAATAATTTAATAATAATTTAATAGTTAGAACTCTCTCTATTTCCAATCATTGTATTTTCTCTTCTGTACCAAGCAATAAAAACCCCCTTAACGTGGTAACGTGGAAACGTGGAATCGTGGAATTTGCAAGAGAGTGCACAGCGGAAACCGACCCTATTGTGCACTCAGGTATATGTCGATTCAGAGGATAAAACCTCATACCTGATTCAGGTATCAGGTTCTGCTTACAAACCGAACACGCTATTCATCAACGAGTCGGGACTCTACTCGCTGATTCTCTCTTCGAAGCTGCCACAGGCCAAGGCGTTCAAGCGCTGGGTGACCAGTGAGGTGCTGCCGCAGATTCGCAAGACGGGCGGATACAAAAAAAGTGAGGAGGGTGGAGTGAGGAGTGAGGAGTGATAAAAAAAAGAGGATGCATTTGAAGTGCCCCCAAGAAGTTGGACTTTAAACACGTTAATTATTCCCTAAGGTATTGAGCTCGGTATTGCACCGGGCTCATTCCTTTTAACTTCATTTTTATCCTTTTATTGTTATACCAATCAATAT
>Ga0256405_10000905_pt1 | contig 89507 bp, 91 predicted proteins | sample RumenRJG_02DNA_FD_189096 | JGI IMG/M metagenome (GOLD analysis project Ga0256405, IMG submission 189096) | Bovine rumen microbial communities from Lethbridge, Alberta, Canada - RJG_02 | ecosystem: Host-associated > Mammals > Digestive system > Stomach > Rumen | place: Canada: Alberta... | reverse complement strand
GGTTCTGCCCCATAATTTCTTTAGCTGCAGATACTCACTGCCAAGCCTTGAATTTTCCGGCAGATAAATATCATAATAGCCCGTATACGAAGCGTAAGGATATGTCCATGCCTCCATCTGGGCAAGGGGCTCCTCAAGTTCCTGCTTAAAATCGAGCTGCTTCGCGAGGTCCATTAGCATCCAAAGATTATAGTCGGCGCAATATTTTTCATTATAGGTCTGCCTGTCATTTTTCATGTAATTTTTAATTGACTGCTTAAGTACAGGCTTGCCGTCTATTATATCATATGTGACTCCTTCTACGCCGAGGTAGGTTAATTTCTGTCCATCCTCACTTAAAAGAAAGTCTATTAGCTTGATAGCGGCTTCGGGGTTTTTGCACTTCTTTGAAATCATGGTAACGGTCCAGCCCGCCATCCCGTTTGTGGGAAGGACGTAATCGTCGCCCCTGCTGTTTTTCGGCCCGTCTATCGCTATATAAATAGAGTCAGGGTAGTTTATTATATCGGGTCAGCTCCTGATCCACCAGATCGGTACGAGGATAAATCATGCAGAAATATCTGCCATCCTCTATATTTTCATTTATTTCATTCTGGTCATTTAAAAATATTTCCGGCGAAATAAGCCCTTCCTCGTTCATTTTCCGAAAAAGCCTTAAGTAGGCGAGGTATTCTTCATCGAGATTCCTGTCGTAGTATTCACCATCTTTTTCATAAGGTATGGCGAGTAAATCCTGTAAGTAATCGTCGAATGAAGGAGAAGCATTTTCGGTAAATGGTCTGCCTCCGATCGGAATTAGGTCCTTCCCCATAACCTCGGGAAATTCTTCCTTGGCTTTTTTTCGTTTTCGTGTTCATAATATTTTTAATTCCTCTTTGAGATTAATAGGGAAATAAACCTTAGAATTAGCGCCCGGCACTGATGAAGGCAGCGCCGGGTTGGGTGGAAAAAAGGTTTTATCAATAGAAGGTATTATCTGTCTATTTCAAGATCAGGATAGGTAGAATGAACAGTATCATAAAATGTATTTATTGCTGTTTCCTTATCTGAAGCGCCTGTCTTAATTGAGGAAATAGCCTGGCCCCAAGCGTCTCCGATAACCTTATCATACTTTGTTACCTTTGAGTAGTCGATATGGGTTGCCTGATCAAGCCAGAAAGAGTAAAGCTTCTCATTTCCGTAAACAGGGTTCTCATCATCCTTATGCTTCTCAAGGACGCTCTTAAGAGCTACAACGTCACCCTGAGATGTCTCTATCCACCAGTCAGCTGTGTCAGGATCAAGTGTGCAGAACTTTATGAAGTCCCAAGCTGCTTCCTTCTTCTTTGACTGAGAGGAAATTCCTATAAATGTACCGCCGCCGAAACCATAAGATGGTCCTGAGCAAACGCCCCATTTTCCTGAGGTATCCTTAACATTATCTCTGAGTGTAAGAACGCCCCATGATGGAAGACCGTAAGCGAATACTTCTGTCTTAGGAAGGTCCTTGGTAGCTTCATCGAAATTATCGCTGTCCCATACATTTACTGAATCATCGCTTCCGTTCTGGATGTCAGCCGTAAGAATAGGAATAGGGCCGCTCATTGCCTGATACCATAGTGTTGACCACTGTGAAGCGTATGCTGTAAGGTCATCCTGGTAGAGCTTTACAGCGAGGTCCATATAATCGTATCTGCTCTGGTCTACATTTAATTTATTATCTACTACCCATGCGCTGTCGCCTGAGAAATAATTCATCTCGGCATCTGAAGCGAAAATTCTGTAGCCAGCGTCCTTTAACTTGTTAGCTGTATCAAGAATTGTAGGATAATCTGCGAAGAGCTTGCCGATTTCGGTAGGATCATCTGTTCCGAAAACCTTGGTCGCGATATCTCTTCTGTAGTACATTCCGGCAGGAGTTATCTGGTAGGAAATGGCTCTCTGGATTCCGTCAGCATCCTGGCCAACCTTCCATACGTAATCGGTAACCTGATCCGCGTAATCCTGAGCTCCGAACTGGTCGAGATCCTCGAAGAAACCATTGTCGTAGAAGTCCTGGAGCATCTGAGGCTCGCCTACTATAATATCAGGCTCGCTTTCGCCACCCATAAGGGCTGTCTGAACCTTTGTAGGGTAGTCGGCAGGCTCGATGACTACTGTCTCGACTTCGTTTCCTGTCTTTTCCTTATAGTGGTCGGCGAACTGCTCGAGGTCCTTGGTAAGTGTCCATACGACGATCTTATCGTTCTGACCATAGGTGAGGCTTGTGCTGCCGCTTGAAGAAGAGCTCCCTGAGCCCGAAGCGCTTGCGCTTGTGCTGCCTGAAGCCGTAGCGCTCGAAACGGTTGCGCTGCTGGCTGTGCTTGTCTTAGTGCCGGTGGAAGCGGAGCTTCCGTCTGAGCCGCACCCCACAAGTCCGGCTGCCATTGTGGCTGCAAGTGTGACAGCCATGATCTTTTTGATTTGCATCTTTTTCCTCCTTGTGTAAACCCCGGTCCTTGTTAGTTAATTTAAAGGACTTCGTTTATTGTGTCTTAAATATAACACCGGCGGAAGGCTAAAAAAAGAAACTGAATTTTAGCGAGGTGTCACTTTTTGCTTTACATTTTTAATTCATTGTTTTATACTTGTTTTATTGCATTAAATAACAGGAGTACAGCCAATGAGCACATTTGAAGAATTACAGGAGAAGATCGACGAGGAAAATGTCCGCTTTATCCGCCTCACCTTCTTCGATGCATTTGGAGTGCAGAAGAATGTCGCCATCATGCCGGGGGAGCTTAGAAGGGCAGTGACGCAGGGCATTTCTTTTGATGCTTCGGTTATCACGGGACTTGAAAAGAAGGGCGGAAGCGACCTCTTCCTTCGTCCAAATATCGACACATTTCAGTATCTGCCATGGCGCCCTATAGACGGCAAGGTCTGCAGATTTTTCTGCGATATCTATGACGCTGATGGCAAGCCTTATGAGCGTGACTGCCGCCTTATGCTAAAAAACGCGGTTAAGCTCGCCGAGGAAAAGGGAATCCGCGTATCCATGGGCGCTGAGATGGAGTTCTATGTATTTAAGAAGGACGAGAACGGAGCGGATACTAAGATTCCGCTTGATTACGCAGGCTACATGGACGTAGGCCCTTCTGACTGCGGGGAAAATCTCCGCCGCGATATATGCTTCGCCCTTGTTGATATGGGAATCACGCCCGAGTCATCCCACCATGAGCAGGGGCCGGGCCAAAATGAGATAGACGTCCGCTTCGCGAGACCTCTCCGAGCGGCTGATAATACGGATACGGTGAAATGGGCCGTGAGATGCCTTGCTGATATGGATGGCCTTACAGCGGATTTCTCACCGAAGCCTGTCGCTGACTGCCCGGGAAATGGCATGCATATCAACATTTCCGTTGAGGGCGCGGGCGAGGATGATTACAATCCTTACTTTATGTCGGGTATCCTTAACAGAATTCCTGAGATAACCATTTTCACGAATCCTCTTGCCGAATCCTACTCAAGGTTTGGTAAAAATGAGGCGCCTAACGCTATCTGCTATGGCTTCGGGGAACGTGAATCTCTCGTTAGGATTCCTGCCGACGATAAGGCAAGAAGGCGGATTGAGCTTAGAAGTCCGGATCCGACCGCTAATCCGTACCTGATATTTACCCTTCTTATCTACGCGGGCCTTGAGGGTGTTGAGAAGCATGAAATGTACCCATATGAGATGAAGGATGGGATCATTTACAAGGATGGAAAGGCAGTGAAGGATTGCCCTGTTGTTCCTAAGGATATAGAAGAGGCAAGGAAGCTTGCCAAGGACAGTGATTTTGTAAAGAAATACGTACCAACGGAATACTTGAATGCTTATCTTAACATAAAACGGTGATAATGTATGTCGATACTTAATAAACGAGGCAGAGTGCTTGTAGTATCGGCGGGACAGGCGGGAGACGAGCTGAGGCAGGTTTTAGCGACTGTGTATTCGTTTGGCGCTGTATGTATTAGCGCGGCGGACGCGAGGCTAAAGCTTGACAAGGAAAAATTTGACACCGTTGTCATAAATACGCCGTTACCGGATGAGTTCGGCACAGGGGCAGCTGTGGATATGGCTGAGAAGCATCCGGATATGCAGGTAATTCTGATAGTAAAGGCGGAGCTCTATGAGAAGGTCTCATCGAAGACAAAGGACCTAGGGGTATTTGTCATGACAAAGCCCGTAAAGCGGCAGACTCTCTTAGAGGCTTCGGCTATGGCTCTCGCCGCGAGCGTGAGAATTAAGCTCCTTCGCGAAGAGAACAGCAGACTTAAAAGGCGCGTGGACGAGATGGGTACCATTTCCCGCGCGAAATGTCTCCTTATAGAAAAAAGGGGATTTACTGAGGAAAGCGCTCACCGCTACCTTGAGAAGGTGGCGATGGACAAGAGTTTCACTAAACGTGAAGTAGCGGAATCTATTATAGATGAACTAACCTGAGATGGAGGAAATTATGGTTAAAGTAAATGATAATTATACAAGGCTTCCGGGAAGTTACCTCTTTTCGACTATAGGAAAGAAGGTCACTGCCTATAAGGCTGAGAACCCTGATAAGAAGGTGATTTCACTCGGAATCGGTGATGTCACGCAGCCGCTTGTACCTGCGGTAATTAAGGCGCTGCACGCGGCTGTAGATGAGATGGGGAACGCTGAAACCTTCAAAGGTTATTCTCCTGACGGTGGTTACGAATTCTTAAGGAAGGCTATTAAGGAGAAGGATTACGGCGCAAGGGGCGTTGATATCGGCCTTGATGAGATATTCGTATCGGATGGCGCCAAGAGTGATTCGAGCAATATCCAGGAGCTTTTCGCAAATAACTGCCGTATAGCGGTCTGCGATCCTGTCTACCCTGTCTATATCGATTCTAACGCTATGGCAGGCCGCGCGGGCTATTATGACAAGGCTTCGGGAAAATGGACCGATGTAATTTATATGCCTTGTACTGCCGAAAATGACTTCGTTCCGGCATTTCCTGAAACGGTTCCTGACATAATTTACCTCTGCCTGCCTAACAACCCTACAGGCACTACTCTTCCTAAGAGCGAGCTTCAGAAGTGGGTTGACTACGCTAATGAGAACAAGATTGTCATCATTTACGACGCCGCTTATGAGGCCTATATCAGCGAAGAAAATGTCGCTCACAGCATTTACGAGTGTGACGGCGCTAAGGAGTGCGCTATAGAGCTTAGAAGCTTCTCTAAGAACGCGGGCTTTACGGGAACCAGACTTGGTTTTACCGTAGTGCCTAAGGACCTTGTGGTTGACGGTGTATCCCTTAATGGCATGTGGGCCAGGCGCCAGGGAAGCAAGTTCAACGGGGCTCCTTATATAGTTCAGCGCGCGGGCGAGGCTGTCTACAGCGATGAGGCGAAGAGGGAGACGGCTGAGCAGGTTGCCTATTATATGAGGAACGCCAAAATTATCCGTGAGGGCCTCGCAAATGCGGGATTCACAGTATATGGCGGCGTAAATGCTCCATATATCTGGCTTAAGACTCCTGATGAGCTCACAAGCTGGGAATTCTTCGACAAGCTCCTCCATGAGGCTGATATAGTCGGTACTCCGGGCTCAGGCTTTGGACCTTCGGGCGAAGGCTACTTCAGACTGACAGCATTTGGAAAATACGAGGATACTCTTGAGGCTGTCAAGCGCTTTGAGAAGCTTAGGTAAATGCCTATGAAAAAATATAAGAATCTGATTTTCGATGTGGGAGACGTGCTTCTTTCGTATCGGTGGAAGGACATGCTAATGAAGGACCACGGCCTTTCTGAGGAGGATGCCGAGAGGATAGGGCAGGAAATGTTCTGCTCTCCCTATTGGGCTATCCTTGACTTAGGCACGCTCTCCGAGGAAGAGGTCATGGACGGCTATGACCTTGTTTATCCCGAGGACGGCGACCACATAAGGTGGTTCATTTCTCACGGGGAGCTCATGCAGGTACCGAGACCCCGCGTGTGGGAGAAGGTGAAGGAGCTAAAGGATAAGGGCTATAAATTATATTATTTATCGAATTATTCGGAAGGGTTATTCAAGAAGCATACGGGAAATTATCCGTTCTTAGGATATATGGATGGCGGAATAGTTTCGTATGAGATTCATATTACGAAACCCGATCACAGGATATACGAGAGGCTTCTTGCTAAATATAATCTCGATGCCCGCGACTGTCTCTTCTTCGATGACAGGCAGGCGAATACCAAGGCCGCAGAGGAAATCGGGATAGATTCCGTGACGGTCAAGAGTGAAGAATTTCTGTTGGAAGAATTGGATGAGTTATAGAACACGAGTCAGGCACGCCATGCGGCGAGCCAGACACGTATTAAAAAATCCGAGTCCGGAACTCGCTTATGCGTGAACCGGGCTCGGATTTTTTTGCTATCGTGAGGCAGCTTCGGTATATGTATAAAATTAAAAAACTTTCAGATAAACATTGAAGTCTGGCAGAAAGGGTGGTATAATAGTAAAACAGCACTAATAAAGGAATATAGGGCATCATAGGAAATGACAAAACGCGATAAAAGAAGTTCACTTTTGTGATATTAATTATTTTAATGATACTTATCATCGCCTTCTCAGGCTATAAGATCATAAGTATTATGTCAGACTATAAAAAGGCGGCAGATACATATAATGAAGCCGAGAAGAATTTTGTAAAAAAGCTCGACGAACCAGATGTCGTCACTTCAGACAGCGGCTCCAATGGAGGCCTCGCAAAGGAGACTACCAAAGAAGACGGCTTTATAGACGTTGACATCGAAGCTCTGAAGATGGTTAACCCGGATGATGTGGCATGGATATATTTTGAAAATGAAGACATCAGCTATCCGGTCCTTTATTCCGGTGATGACACGACATATCTGAGAACCGCGTATACAGGAGAACACGCACAGGCGGGCTCCATATTTATAGAAGGGGCTAACAGCAAGGACTTCAGTGACGCGCATACCATAGTGTACGGCCACAACATGAACGACCTTTCTATGTTTGGAAAGCTAAAATGGTATAAGAAGAAGGATTATTTCCCTCTTCACAGGTACTTTCAGATAATTACGGAAAAAAAGAATTACAGATACGAGATATTTGCTTACAAGGAGGTCGAACCTTCAAGTGATATATATACGGTTTTTAAGGACGGAAATGATGAGTTCGAGGCATTTGTAAAGGAAAAACTGCTTAAGGGCTCATTGATTAAAAACGACATTGAATTAGACAGGAAAGATCATATCTTGACACTCTCAACATGCGGGAACGACAGCTCAGTGAGATTCGTGGTTTCCGCTGTCAGAATCGAGGAAATGGACAGGCGGGCTTATGAAGAATAGACTACAGAGATTCGGAGCGTTATTTTTATCATTTATACTTGCCATACAGACACCGGTCATGCCGGCAATTAAGGTAAATGCCGCGGTTGCAAACGCAGACATTGAAATGTCAGAGGCCGCAGAGAATGAAGGCTCTGCGACTTTGCCTGATGATAAGACTGATACAGTGGTAAATGAGCAGGAAGTGAGCAGTGACAGCGCAATAGAAATAACAGAGGATAAGTCTGTCACAACGTCAGAGCTCTCAGATTCGGATTCTGTTGTTTCCGAATCAGCGGTTGAAAATGTCCCTACAGAGACAACAAGCCTGTTATAGGAGAGAACTCAACAGGTACAGCACTTCTGCCATCAGAAAATACAGAAACAGTACCGGAGACCGCTACCAATACAGAGAACAGTACCGGCAGCGGAATTGATCTTGCTGATGAGAGCAAGGCTTTAAAGAAAGCGAAGGTTAATACGCCTGTCATTGCCTCATTTACAGCATATAAGGGAACGCTTAAGGGTATTATAGGCGGAAGTGGCAGGAATTATATAAACTCACTTTTTTCTATAAAGCGGGTTGAAAATGAAATAGCTGCTGATACGGTAATTACAAAATATTGCTTCACTACTGAAGCTGATGCCCCGGATGCATCAGATCCTAGCTGGAAGGAGGCAAGTGGCAATGCAGTCTATGCCCATATTGATAACCTTGCCGGGTCCGGCACGTATTATTTTCATGTAATGAATATTTCGGGTGATGAGACAAAAACATCTACTGAAGGCCCTATCACTGTAACAGAAATATTTCTTTACAATGTCACCGAATTAGAAGATGGATATTATTACAGTTATACAGGAGAGCCATTACAAATAATCATTTAGCTCGTGGAAGGATAGTGAAGGCAATCCTGTTTCTGAAATAACAGCCGATGGAAAAACATATAATTGCTATCCGGATTCCGATAAGTGGGTGAAGGTTCCGATTACAATCACTACATCTCAACCACAGTGGTGACATAGAAGAAAAAGGAACTTCAAATGGAAGTCCGTTTGAATTCGATACAGATCAGTTCTCTATCTACTCTATAGCTTATACTGATTACGTAAAGCCGGAGAGAAATGAGAACGGCGGCAATCTGATTCCGTTTGATTCGTATCAATGGAATCCTGAATCATCGGATGCTTTCGATATATTGTCGATTCCGGTTACGGGAAGCAGCATAGCGAGCGGTGAGGCTGCAACAACTGATTCAGGTGTATCAAGGTCGGCTATAGAACAGACGGAGCCTGGTATTACGGATTCGTCTAATCAGGATATCAATGAAGGCTCAGAGACCGACCCTGCCGATAAGCCTTCTAAGAATCCTGATGCTACAGAACCGAAGAAGCTGGGAAAAGATTTAAGCGGAGGTTCAGAGAGAGCGAGGAGCCCTGTGACCGGAGATAGTAATGAAATCTATATCTATTCAGCTATTCTCGTTGCGGCACTGATAACGCTCATACTTCTTGTAAGAAAGAAGAAAAAAGATAAGTAAAGCATTGAACTGCTAAAACGAACTCCCTCAGATGGTCGTCTGAGGGAGTTCTGTTTTGCTAAAGCAATATATACTTGAGTCCTTCGGGATTCCATGGTATAATGGGTATAGAAAAAACGTAGAGTAAATAAATGGATAGAGCCAGGTACGGAATCTAAGGTACAGGAAGGACCCCACGAGTTTATAGGTGGTAAACTATGAGACGATATTTTGAAGGTGAAGAGCAGAGGAAAATAGAATGGCAGGGTGAAATACTCTCCATACAGCCACGATCAACCGTGTGGAGATATGTTCTCGACAATCGTACCCACAACGAAATAGGATGTAACCTGTTTCTTAAGGGAACGGCTGACGATGAAGATAAGGAATTCACAGTCGCTATTTCCGAGAAGCAGTACCAGAAACTGCGGTTTAGTGTAGGAGACCTGGTAAAGGGAACAGGATGGACAAAGAAATATCCTGAGCTTGAATATGCCGATTATTATCGGGCCGGCGGCTTCAAGATTCTAAAGAGAACCGAAGTACTGTCACAGCCGTCAGAAGGTAAAAAGTATGACTTATCTCTTTCTGATAATGAGACTGTAGAGATGGTGGGGCCACCTTTTATTGGGGAACTATTATCCATGGATGCTTATTCATGGCGCGGGGCGAGAATGCTTTCTAAGAGCTGCTGGAGTGGCAAGTGCTTCCGGTGCATCTTCGCAACCATGTCGAATGTGACGATTGAATATGATTTCGGAGTGAGCCAGAAATATCGATTTGAAAGCTTCTGCTATGGACCCAAGTCATGCCCATATTATAAGAAGGGCGCAAAACGTGGCGTTCCCTATAAAGGAAGAGGTACAGATTATGACACCGGGTGGCTTGATGATATTTGTACCGAAAGCAGAGATGAAGACGACTGACGAAGCTTTAACCACGTCAGCTTTAGGACGTACTCAAGGGCGTGAAAAACTTGGTGATAGAGGGAAACAAATAATATCAGTATAATAACATGCCATGAAATTTTACTTAAGATAAGTATTGAAATGTGTTAACTCATATGATAGAATGTTAACGTGATTGCAAAATCACATGAATAGAGACATCATCAGGATGGTAGGCGGTTATGCCCTCCCTAATATATAATAACGGAGGGTACGATACCCTCTGATTTGGCTATGCTTTGGGAACTTTTGAGTGTGGCAGAAAGGAGGGCTGTCTATGACGATTATAGATTTTATGACAATTGTAACCTACAGCTTAGCCTTATTTCAGTTTGGCTGGTGGTTTCATGACGTAATAAACAATAAGAAGTCAAAAAAATGACCGCCCCTGCCCAAGGAATGCGGTCACTTTTTGATCCACCGAGGACATAACCGTCTATCGATGATGCCTCTTTATTATTAAGATATCACTTTTTTTCTTATATGTCAAGGAAAAATCTAAAAGTCAGGTATGTTCAGTTACTGTTCACGTCCAGAAATATGGACTTGAGCCCTAAGAAAATCCATGGTATAATAGGCAAAGAAAAAACGTAGAGTAAACAAATGGATAGAACCGGGTACGGAATCTAAGGTACAGGAAGGAGCCCGCGAGTTTATGGGTGGTAAAATATTAGAGTTTGAAGCGACAAGAATTCATGATAAGGCGCTAAATGAAGGTCGTAAGGAAGGTCGTAAGGAAGGCCGTGAGAAAGGCGCAATTATGGAACGCATTGAGGTTCTTAGGGATTATGGTGAAAGTGATGAGAAGATAATTAAGAACGTGTGTGCTCGTTTCAAGATATCGGAAGAAGAAGCTAAGAAATATATGGAGCTTCAGAAAAAGTCCGATCCACTTGGTGATGCCGCCAAAGCGTAACCTGTAACATAATTCCCGTGTCCGACTCAGGATGGGATTGAGCTAGACAAGCCACTAGGATGGAGTCAAAATTTTTACAGAAGTAGAAGATGAACTGTAATGAAAAGGCGACAGGTGAATACCTGTCGCCTTATGTTATATTTTAAAAATAATAGAGGAGACAGTGCCTGCATCGATTTCGTGAAAAAAAATAAAAACAACTATTGACAATCACGATACACGATGCTATACTAAGGAAGCATGACAAATATACAAGGAGGCTTAATATGTCACAGGTTTGTGCTGATACAGAATGCTATGGGCTTCATCTTGATATCAAGGATACCGGGAAAATGTATGATAATGTACAATATGAGGTTAGAAATGTATATTATCAGATGGATGATATCAGACAGCAGCTGATGAAATTTAACGATAGTGAGTTATCAGGTGCTGCATGGTCGGCATTAAAGACCCATTTTGACGAATATCGTTTTGTCATTTTTGGATATGAGACTGCAATGAGACAGTTTATGAATCAAATTTCAAAGTTTGACAGCGCCGCATCCTCGGGTATCGCAGGTGACACTTGTCTGGATGAGGTTGAATTGACTAATAAAATTAACTCTTATGCTAGGATTATTACAAAATGTCAATCAGCAATCAGTAAATATGAACTTTTAAAGCATACCGCAGAGGCGGCAGGACTTCCATATTCAGACTTCATCTCAAGGATTGATTATTACAGCAGAAAGAAGGAAAATGCAACTGATTATAAAGAAAAGTATGAGCACAAGCTGAAAAATTACTAAATACCGATACGGATACAAGTGGCTATTTTAAAAATAGTATTAGTCTTTTTAAGGGAGTGGCCAATGCAATACATAGGGCAAAGATTTCCTATAACCATAAAACAAAGACATTTAAGAGCATTATCTCACCCCAATTCAGGAAAGATGTTGAAGGAACATATTTTAAGGAGATAGGTATATCGGAGTCTGACATAAAGAATTTTGGATATTCTAAGGACCTGTTATTTGAAGACGCAAAAGATTTAAAAAATGAGAAAGACAAGCGCTTCTTCTTTGACGTTCTAAGAGGCGATTTTAAAGATGCATTTTAAATTAATCCATCTAATGTATCAGATGCCAGAATCAGATTGCTTGAGCATGTATTACATATGAAGGATTCTCAATGGATAAATGCAGGCAAATCATCAGATGATATGAAGGCACTGCTGAATACGTTTCTCTATTCTGACGATAAGATTTATAGAATCACTACTGGATTTTATAAAAAGAATTACTATGGTATGGATTACTTGAAAAGGTTAGCAGATATTAGCCGAAATGACATATGTGATAATGCAAGCATGATTATATATCATAAATTCACAGATAAACAAATAGAGGATTTAAAATTGCTTATTAATGAAAATGCTATATGGGGGTCAATATACGAATTATCAACAAATATCAAGTATTTACAAGATGTAAACACTGATTATAAAAAGCTGAATAAGAATCAACTGGCAGGACTTGTTGGAAATATATCGTACAATATTATAGATGATTTGAAATCTGGAAGCGGATACAACAGTATCAAATGACCTGGATGATAATGCGGATGCAAGGTTCTCAGATGACATCCGTATGCTGGATGAAAGTGAAATAAAAGATAAATATAAATTAATATCAGATTTGAACTATAACATTGCGAAATCTGCTATTACTAGCGTATAAGGAATGGAATGCTACCAAGAAGGTAGAATCTGAGTATCCTTATAATTATGAATATACTATATTTGATGTAAAAAAGCATAAGATAAAAGAACGATTAGATGTTACTTCATTTATCGATGCTATTGATAACCGATTTGCCATACCAATATTGTATAATAACAGGTGGTGCTTAATGTTTGAGGAAAAAGAAAATTCTGCATCTAGAGGGATATCAAAGGTGTATGATGTTGAAACTAAGGATGTCGTTTCATTGGATATTGACCGTAGCACACAATATACGTTGCTTACTAGTAATTATTGGGATTTACAAACGGCGCCGGTTATATCCAATACCGATTTAATGCTACATAATGGATTTAGTACATTTGTGGTTATGGAATATACCTATAATGATTATACAAGTGTCGAATGCTCTACAAATGATTTGAATCTATTAAGCACCAAGCTGCTGCGGGAATTTGGGATAGATAATAATGAGACAGCGAAATTCGACAGTATTTGCTTTTATATAAAAGGGAAACTGAGTGATATGAATATCGTAAAAAACGTTATTTCGCCGGGTGTTGTCATTAATACAATAAATAAGGAAAATCTGAAAATTTATTATGATAAGACACTTGTGTCAAGTGATTATGAAAAATTTGTAACTGCCTATAACAAATATCTCAAGGATAAGAAAAAGGAGTAAATGTATGAGCGAATTTATTTATTCAGACACTATGTCTGCATCAACATATGTTGGAAATATTAATGATACAGAAAAAAATATTAAGTTCAATCCCGATATCGGTACGGGGAAGACTAATATTACAGCAACCAGAAATTTTAAAGTCGCGTGTACTGATATTGGAGCGCTTGTAAATGAGTTTAGAAAAGTACTGAAGTCTGATTCTAAAAATATAATTGAAGTTGCGAATAATCTGCAAAAAACTGACAATAACACAGCAAGTATGATTAAAACGGAGTTTAGCATTAAGTAAAGCTATGAAATGGAGATAATGATGGACTTGACAGATAATGAGATAACAAATATTATTCGTTTGAAAAACGAAATATGTAGTGATAACGATGATATTATTACTGAACTTAGAAGACTTCGTAATATGTCCACTGATGATGGTGAGATAGGCGAGATTAATAAAACAATATCAGAGCTGAATAATAATGATGATGAACTTACGAGGTTTGTGAGAAATCTGCTAAATAATAACAGGTAATAGGCATTAGCCTATTACCTGTTATTTTGTGGCGGGAGTCTAATCCCACGGTGAGCTTATTACTCTGCTGCTTTGATAGCGCTTGTAGGACAGGCGTCTTCGCATGCTCCGCAATCGATGCAGGTCTCTGCGTTTACTTCGTAGTGAGAAGCGCCTTCTGAGATAGCGTCTACAGGACATGTGGATGCGCAAGCTCCACAGCTGATGCAATCATCATTAATTACGTGTGCCATTTTTAATTCCTCCTGGTTGGTGACGGGCGTAGCCCTGTCTTGTTATTGTTACTTTAGTCCGGCAGGCTGTGACCTGCCGCTTATACTTGCTTATTATAACGCTAATCAGCATATTTTACAAGTAAAACTTATCTTATCTTTGCCCGTACTTCTTAAGAATCCTCTGGATTCTCTCGGTAGGTGATAGAAGATCGCTGATTGAAGCGTCATGGTTGAGCTTGTCTATGATGAGGGCAATGTACTTGCTCATATCGGCGCTGATATAGTACTCCTTCTCGAGAAGGTCAGCAGGCTGGTATACGAGGTTAGTGGTGATGAGCCTGTAGAAAAGCCCCTCCTTGTATGCCTTATCAAACTTCTCTAGTCCCTCAGTGAAGAGGCCGAAGGTCGTAGCGACGAAGATACGTCCCGCGTTGCGGCGCTTAAGCTCCCTTGCTACATCTATCATGGATTCGCCCGAAGCTATCATATCGTCGATAATCACGACATCCATGCCGTTCAGATCGCGACCGAGGTACTCGTGAGCGACTATAGGGTTCTTGCCGTTCACAACGGTGGTGTAATCGCGTCTCTTATAGAACATACCTACGTCGAGGCCTAAGACGTTCGCGAAATATACGGCTCTTGACATAGCGCCTTCATCAGGGCTTATTACCATCATGTGCTTGGAGTCCATCTTGATATCAGGGATGTTCTTAAGCATAGCCTTGATGAACTGGTAGGTAGGCATTATTGTATCAAATGAGTTGAGCGGGATTGCGTTCTGGACACGAGGGTCGTGAGCGTCGAAGGTAATAATACTGGAGACACCCATTTCTACAAGCTCCTGGAGCGCTACCGCGCAATCGAGTGACTCACGGCTGGTCTTCTTATGCTGACGTCCCTCATAGAGAAATGGCATAATTACCGTTATTCTGTGGGCTTTTCCGGCGCATGCCTGGATGACTCTCTTTAAGTCCTGAAAATGGTCGTCCGGAGACATATGATTTTCGTAGCCGTTCAGATTGTAGGTTACGCTGTAATTTACAACATCTACAAGTATATAGAGGTCAAGGCCGCGAACTGTGTTCTTGATTACGCATTTTCCTTCGCCTGAACCGAATCTCGGGCAGTCGGCCGTGAGGAGGTAAGAATCCTTCTGATAGCCTGAGAATGCCGCTGTAGCCATGTGCTCATGGTCACGGTTCGCTCTCCAGCCTGAGATGTAGCTGTCTACTTTGTTACCGAGGTCTGTGCAGCTCTTAAGAGCTATGATACCGAGACGTCCTGAAGGTATAGTCTCGATATAGTCTTCCTTTGGCATGATATACTCCTTTGTGAGAGGTTTTCCTTTATGAGACATACTGCTATGCAGTGTGCCAATGCTTACAGATGTAAAGTATAACGGTTATGTACGTAAATTACAAGTTAAAAAACTTTCAGATAAACAGGCTTCGCTAAAAAGGCGCCTGAGGCCTTATAGTTGCCTCCTTATATCTCTTCCTATGAGTGAAATGACCTCGTAGCTTCCCATAATCCTTGAGAGAATCCTCTCCCCGTAGGTATCTCTGATCTGCTTGAGGTTCAGGTTGCTGCTTATAATAGTGGACTTCTTCTGCGTGATGCGCTCATTCATATAGGTGAAGAGCCTCGACGCAGTAAATGAGTTAGTGAGCTCAGTCCCCAGGTCATCAAGCACCAGGAGGTCGCAGTCAAGGAAGAAGTCAGACAAGGTGCTGTCGACTTCGTCGCTGTCCTTCTTCTTAAAGGCGTATTTCTCAAGGGTGTCGAAGAAGTTAAATGCCGTAACGAAGGCGACCGAATAGCCATTATTAATTAACGCGTTCGCTATACATCCGGCTAAAAATGTCTTCCCGGTTCCTGTGCTTCCGTGAATAAAGAAGCTGCGGCCATCCTTATCCGTCTCAAAGCCTGCTACGAAGTCCTTAGCCTTGAGAAGGCCGTCGCGAGCCAGATCTCTTGGAATCTTCTCCGTCCCAAACTCATTAAGGACGGGTGTATCAGCGTAGAAATCAAGTCTGAAGCGGTCAAATGTCGCGTCTTCGGGCATAGCCTTAACCCGCTTGTCGTTCATCAGGAGCTTAGCCGATATCTGCTTCATGCAGACGCATTTTTTTCCGTCGACGTAGCCTGTGTCGTCGCAATAAGGACAGGTGTGAACAGGCGAAAGGTAGTTCTCCGGGTAGCCATTTGCCTTAAGGAGTGAGATTTTCTTCGCGGAGAGGAGGTTTATCTTTTTCTCAAGGTCAGCTTCCTCCCGCTTCGCTTCTTCATCCTTCATGAGGATTATTTTCTTAGCGGTCTTAACTGAGAGGGATGATATTTCATGATCAACCTCATCGAATTCCGGGATTTTCGCGGAAATTTCCGCCCGTCTCCGTGCATTTTCGCGCCTGTTCGCGCTTCGTCTGTCATCGAGAACCCGCATCACCGCGTTATAAAATGAATTATCCATTATTCTTGTTTAACAATTTCTCTTCGATATCCTCGAAGTCGCTGTCAGTATAGTTTCTCTGGTCGTATGAATTTACGAACCTGTTATTCCCCGGCCTTGCGGAAGCTGTCTTAAAGGCGCCTACCGATGCCGCGTGAAGCTTATCCTCCGCCTTCACCCCGTCAAGGGTATTTATTTTCTTAGAGGCCCATGAGGAAATGATTCCGTCGGCGTACTTGAAGTCCGGCCTGTGGGAGTTGATAATTGTCCTGTTGCAGGCCTCCTTTATAACCTCGTCAGACATATGGAAAATGTTGGACCATTTGTCTATATATTCCCGCTCGATTTCGGCAGGAAGCCTGTTCTCACCGAAGGCCTTCATCACGAGCTTGTAGGTCTTGTTGTATTTGACGCTCGCCGTCCTTGCATCCTCTATAGTCTTTACGCCCTCGTCAACCCAGTTCGAAGCGACCTTCTCTATGTAGGAAGGCTCCCTGTGGCCGCCGTTTGTGCAGTACTCGTAGAGGTAAATGATGAGCTCCGCTGAAAATTCTCTCTTCTCGTAGAGGTTGTTGATAAGCGTGATATCGCGGGCGTTTAAGAGACGGCCGAGATATTTCTCAACTATATGATATGTGGAGTTAAGCGCGGGTACGTTGTCAGTATTTAGCGCCGCCATAACCTCAGGGCTCACCAGGGCTTCATCAGGCTTCATGGCGTATTGCGCGACCACGCTTCCGGTATTTTCCACAGCCGCGTCAGCGTTTATGAGTTCTAAATTCTCTATCTCACCGGCGGAGTTTCTGAAGAGCTTTATGAGGCCCGTCTTCTCCCAGTACTCAAGGGCCTTTCCGAGAGCCTTCTCGCTGGTTCCGAGGAAGTCGCTGGCTCCGTTCATTGAAAATGTGCCGTTTCCGCCCGATACGTAGAGGAGGTATAAATAAACCTTTACGTAATCCCCGTTCGCGTCAGTCATGAAGTGGCCTATGAACGAGTTCGAGACCATGGTTACGCCTGTGTCTTTGATGCCTGATATGTGAATTTCTGTCATTTCCCTGTATGTCCTTTACTTTGATTTTTCTCAACGGTCAAAGTATAACACAACTTTTTTGAAAATGGAATAGCCCCCTCCTTTGAGGGGCCGGGCGGTGGACAAAGTGGATAGTGTGAATAATCCCTGCCTTCTCTCTCGGAGGTTCTCATATTACTGATTCTACAAAAATAGTTGAAATGTGGATAAAATTGTGGATAAATATATGAAAATCCACGAACCTGTCAGCCAAAAATGTTGATAAGTTCGTGGATAAAGTGGATAACTTATGATTTTACGAGGTCATCGCCGACTTCTACTATGTTTCCCGCACCCATGGTTATCAACAAATCTCCCTCATGGACGGTGTGCATAAGAAAATTTTTAATTTTTTCAAAATCTCCCAGATAATATGCCTTTTCAGCCCCCTTAGCGTTGATTCCGTCGGCAATATCCTTAGAGCTTATGTCGCCCGGGTCCTTCTCGCGGGCCGCGTAAATGTCGGCAAGCGCTACTATATCAGCAGTTCCAAGCACATCTATGAAGTCATTGAGGAAGAACTTAGTCCTCGAGTAGAGATGTGGCTGGAAGGCTACGATAAGGCGGTCGTGAGGCATTTGCCTGCATGCGGTAAGGGTAGCCCTTATCTCGCTAGGATGGTGGGCGTAGTCGTCATAGACCTTCGCCCCGTTAAAGGTTCCCTTATATTCCATACGCCTCTCGGCGCCCTTGTACTTACTGAGGGCGGCAGCGCATACTGAAGCGGAAATGCCATGCTCCATAGCGACTGCGATTGCGGCGAGGGAGTCTGAGATATTGTGTTCGCCCGGAACGGAGAGCGCAATATGCGCAATATTTTTACCGTGGGCAATCAGGTCGTAGTGGCCGAAGCCATTCTCATCATATGAAATGTTCGCAGGCCTGTAATCCGCGCTGTCACTTAAGCCGTAGGTCACTACCTTAGCCTTGCTTCCGCTTGTAAGCGAAGCTATGTCGGCGATGGCGTCATTTATGACAAGCAGTCCATTTTCAGGGAGAAGCCCTATGAACCTCTTAAAGGAAGCGCGCTCGTGGGCGAGGTCGCCGAAGTAGTCGAGGTGCTCAGGCTCGATGTTTGTTATGATTTCGCTTGTCGGGAAGAAATGTAAAAAGCTGTCAGTGTACTCACAGGCCTCGGCTACGAAGTTTTCTGACTTGCCGGAGCGCATATTTCCATGGATGTTGTCAAGGATTCCGCCTACAAAAATGGTAGGGTCGCCCTTGTCCTCGAGGTATATATAGGAGACCATGGAGGTAGTGGTTGTCTTACCGTGAGTTCCCGCTACCGCAATCGCGTTCTTATAGTGCTTCATGATGAAGCCAAGCATGACGGCCCTCTGGTACATGGTGATTCCGGCTGCCTTGGCCGCCGCGAACTCAGGGTTGTCAGGGTGGATGGCTGAGGTGTAGACTACAATGTCTATGCCGGGAACTATGTTTGAAGCCTTCTGAGGGTAGTCGATATGGACTCCCATGCTCTCAAGCTCCTCGGTTAAGGCGCTCTTCTTCATATCGGAGCCGCTTACCGTGAAGCCGCGCTCGACAAGGAGCTTAGCTATGGCGCTCATGCTGATTCCGCCGATGCCTATGAAGTGTATATGCCTGCTCGTGTCATTTAAATCAAAGTCTGCCATAATAGTATAATGTCCTTTCGTCTTCAACAAGATTATAAATTATAAGTTCGTTGTACATACATAGCCATTTGTAATTCCTTCTTATCATACCCCGATGTTAAAAAAATAGCAAGTATCTGTTGAATTTTTCACTTTTTTTATCCCGCGCAAAGTGGTATTATCAGTTAATAATTAACTAATTAAGGAGACTACTATGGAACTTATCGACAGGGTGCAGGAAATAATGAAGAGGGCGGTCGACACTAAGAGTGTCGCGGGCGTGAACCTTCTCGTGCGTGTAAATGATGAGGAAATTCTTTACGCGGAAGAGGGCTTTGCTGACATAGAGAAGAAGAAGCCTATGAGGCGCGATACCATTTTCAGGATGTTCTCTATGAGTAAGCCTGTTACAAGCGCCGCAACCATGATTCTCTTTGAGCGGGGCTTAATAGACCTGCTTGAGCCGGTGGGAGATTATCTGCCCTCCTTTAAGCATATGAGGGTTTTTGATGGAAACACGGTAAAGCCTTGCGAGCGGCCCATTTTCATAAGAGACCTTCTTGACATGACGGCGGGTCTCTCTTATCCTGACGGCTCAACGCCTACGGGGATAATGGTGGATGAGGTCTTTAAGGAGCTTGACGGCCGCCTTAGGACAGATCACGAGATGACTACGAGGGAGCTTGCCGACAGACTTGCCGCTATTCCCCTTGATTTTGAGCCTGAGAGTAATTTTAAGTACTCTACCTGCGCCGATATTTTGGGAGCCCTCATAGAGGAAGTTTCCGGTATGAAATATTCGGAATTCCTTAAGAAGGAAATATTTGACCCTCTCGGAATGGAGGATACAGGCTTTTTCGTCCCGGCTGAGAAGCTTGACAGGCTCGCAAGCGGCTATCAGACCCTAGAAGCGGAGGACGGGACGAGGAGCCTTCGCAAATATGACTGGAATAATCTGGGAATTAACAATATCCCCGACCATGCGCCGGGCTTTGAGTCGGGCGGAGCAGGGCTCGTATCAACGCTTGACGACTACGCGAGATTTACCCAGATGCTCCTTAATGAGGGCGAGCTTGATGGGGCGAGGATTCTTAGCCCTTCGACGGTAAGGTTCATGACGGGGCGGAGGCTTGAAGAACATGAGCAGAAAATGTTCCTTAAGAGAATGATGTGCTACCAGGGCTTCACCTACAGCAACCTCCTTAGAATCTGCATAGATGAGGATAAGGCAGGCTATATCTGCTCTGACGGCGAGTATGGCTGGGACGGATGGCTTGGTACCTACATGGCGAATTTGCCTTATGAGGGAGTTTCCATCCTTATGGGCACCCAGAAGGTAGACTCAGGAACCTTTGACCTCACGCGGAAGCTTAGAAATGTAATCCTCACGGAAATTCTCGCTGATGAGGATGCGGAATTTTACCTTGATGAGGAGGAAGAAGACTGATTTAACATATTTTAACATGTGTTTAGTGTTCGAAAACACTAGAAAGATTCACAATTAAACCGCGAAAAATTTTGCATTATTTAGTACAGATTTTTTTACAAAACACTTTAAATTTCTTGGAATTTGTGGTAGAATACTTAAGTTAAGTCAGTACAGGGGTACTGTAACACTAAATAGACGGACCTTTCAAGGAGTCTTATACGGGTGGAGACTAAATAATTGCGACCAGAGCTGATCCTGTTTTGATACACCGTCAGGCCCGGAAGGGGAAGAAAATGGAAATCACTGATATCAGAATCAGGAAGGTCGCAAAGGAAGGAAAAATGAAGGCGGTCGTATCGGTTACATTTGACAGCGAGTTCGCGGTACACGACATCAAGGTAATCGAGGGTGATAAGGGTTTATTCATAGCTATGCCGAGCCGCAAGGCAGGGGATGGCGAGTTCAGAGATATAGCTCACCCTATCAACCAGGAAGCCAGAGAGAGGCTTCAGAAAGCTATCCTTGATAAGTATAATAGCGGAGACTGGCTGACGGAAGCCGAGACGAAGCTGGCTTAGGTCTTATCACAATCTTTATGCGATCAAAAGGGACGCCGAATAAGCGCCCCTTACTTTTAATGTAAGAGAAGTAGAAAGGAATAATAATTTATGTACATCATAGCAGGACTGGGTAATCCGGAGGCGAGATTCGCGGGAACCCGCCACAACGCGGGATTCGATGCCATTACGGCGCTAAGCGATAAGTACAATATACCGCTTGACCGCGACGAATTTAACGCTAAGACCGGGCGAGGCTATATAGAGGGGGAGAAGGTCCTGCTCATGAAGCCTATGACCTATATGAACAATTCCGGCGAGGCTATAGGGCCAGCCGCCTCATTTTATAAGCTTGATATTGAAAATGAGCTGATAGTGATTCATGATGATATAGACCTCGAGCCCGGCTTTATCAGAATCCGCGCCAAGGGAAGCGCCGGCGGCCACAATGGCATGAAGAGCATCATTTCACACGTAGGAAGCGAGAGCTTCACGAGGATAAGGATAGGAGTCGGGAAGAAGCCCGAGGGCTGGGACCTCGCGGACCATGTGCTTGCCCGTTTCCCTAAGGATGTAGAGCCTGTCATGAGAAATGTCATGAAGACGGTTGCGGACGCTGTGACCGTTATAGTTACAAAAAATGTAAATGAAGCCATGAACAAGTTTAACGGAGTTGAGATAACAGGAGACTGATATGAATTGCTTTACGAGTCCTGTCACAGCCCTCTCTGAGTACGGTTATGTCTGCGAGGCGGTAAAAAAGGGTAAGACGCCGGTTCTTGTAAGCGGCATGGCGGACGTGTTAAAATCAAACTTTGCTGAGGCTGTCGCAGAGGGCCTTGGCGCGAGGCAGAGGGTTATCGTAACCTACTCTGAGCAGAGAGCAAGAGAACTTCTTCTCGATATGAAGCTCTACGATAAGAACGCGATTATTTACCCGGCTAAAGATATCATGTTCTTCGCGGCCGATGTCCGTGGAAATGCCATAACAGCCGAGCGAATCAAGGTACTGAAGAAAATCCTTGATAATGAAAGCTGTACCATCATATGCACTCTTGACGCGGCTATACTTAAGGTCCTTCCGATAGATGACATACTTGACAATATTTTACTATTAAAGCAGGGTGACAGCCTCGATCTTAACAAGCTCAGGCTGGCGCTTACGGCTTTAGGCTACAGAAATACCGCTGAGGTCACAGACCCCGGCCAGTTTTCCGTGCGAGGCGGCATAATTGACATATTTTCCCTGACGGATGACGCGCCGGTGAGGATTGAGCTCTGGGGAGATGAGATAGACAATATCCGCTATTTTGACCCGGAGACCCAGAGGACGCTTGCTGAGGACGCCGACACGGATGAGGTCGAAATCCTTCCCGCCACCGAGATGATCTTAGACGATGACCGCCTTAACCGTGGCCGGGAGCGGATAGAGAAGGAATGCGAGAAGCGCTACAAGGCCCTCCGTAAGGAAATGAAGACTGAGCAGGCGGCAAGGCTTATGGACAGCGTAAATGAGCTTAAGGAGAACCTTGACGTCTACGGCGGGGCGGCAAGTATAGACAGCTATATAAACTATTTTTACGATAAGACAGAGAGCTTCTTTGACTATTTTGGAAAGAATACCCTCTTCTTCATAGATGAGCCTGAGAGGTTAGCCGAGTCGGGGGAGGCTGTAACCACTGAATTCAGAGAGAGCATGACCGCGAGACTTGAGGGAGGATATATCCTTTCGGGGCAGGCGGATGTAATCTACGATTATAAGCAGGTCTTAGCGGGGCTTGAGAAAAGGAAGACTGTCATGCTCTCCCTTATAGAGACGAAGACAGGCCCTATGGCAGCCCTTAAGCGGTTTGATGTCACGGGTAGAAATGTAAACTCCTACAATAATGATTTCGACCTTCTCGTGAAGGACATGAAGGCCTATAAGAAGAGCAAGAGTAAGGTCGTTCTTGCCTGCGCGAATTCGCTTCGGGCGGGACGTATAGCGAAGGATCTTTCGGATAACGGAATAAATGCCGTGGCAGCCGAAAGCTTTACGAGAATCCCTGCCGCAGGCGAGGTTGTCTGTGTGCCGGGAGCCCTGAGAAGGGGCTTTGAGTATCCGCTTATAGGCTTCGCGGTCATTTCCGAGAGCGATGTCTTCGGTGAGAAGCAGAAGAAAAAGAGGGCGAAGAAGGCGAGCACGGTCGACGGAGCCAGCATTACGAGCTTCTCCGAGCTTCACCCGGGTGACTACGTAATCCATGAGAACCACGGGCTCGGCATTTACAAGGGAATAGAGAAAATAGAGAGCGGCGGCATCGCGCGTGACTATCTTAAGATAGAGTACGACGGCGGGACGGCGCTGTTTGTGCCGGTTTCAAGTCTTTCCCTCATTTCAAAGTATTCAGGCGGCGGCAGCGCCAAGCCTCATATAAATAAGCTTGGCGGCACCGAGTGGAAGAAGACAAAGACAAAGGTAAAGAACTCTGTAAATGAGGTCGCTAAGGACCTGGTAGAGTTATACGCCAAGCGGCAGAACGAGCAGGGATACCGTTTCTCGGCCGATACCGAATGGCAGAGGGAGTTCGAGGAAACATTTCCATATGAAGAGACCGATGACCAGGTCCACGCGATAGAGGACGTGAAGCGCGACATGGAAAGCGCTAAAATCATGGACCGTCTCATCTGCGGTGACGTTGGCTTCGGTAAGACCGAGATAGCCATTCGGGCGGCCTTTAAGGCGGTCATGGACGGAAAGCAGGTCGCGATCCTGGTGCCGACCACAATCTTAGCACAGCAGCACTACAACACCTTCGTACAGCGAATGCGGGATTTCCCTGTCAGTGTCGACATTCTCTCCCGATTCAGGACGGATAAGGAGACAAAGGGAGTCCTTGACAGGCTCTCGCACGGGATGCTTGATATCGTTATAGGCACCCATAAGCTACTGGGAAAATCTGTAAAATTCAAAAACCTGGGCCTCCTCATAGTGGACGAGGAACAGCGCTTCGGCGTCCGCCACAAGGAGAAGATTAAGCAGCTTCGTGAAAATGTGGATGTCCTGACCCTTTCGGCGACTCCGATTCCAAGAACCCTTCATATGAGTCTCTCGGGAATCCGCGATATGTCAGTGCTTGAGGAGGCTCCGGTTGACAGGCAGCCTATCCAGACCTATGTACTCGAGCATAACGACGAGATTATTAGGGAAGCGATTCTGCGTGAAATGGCCCGGGGCGGCCAGGTCTACTATGTGAGGAATCGCATAAACGGCCTCCCTGATCTCGCCGCGAAAATCCAGGCCATGGTACCTGACGCCGAGGTCGCTTACGCTTACGGGCAGATGGATAAGAGAGAACTTGAGCGGATCATGTTCGACTTCATAAACGGTGATATAGATGTCCTTGTGTCGACAACAATCATTGAAACAGGCATAGATATTCCTAATGTCAACACGATGATAATAGATGATGCCGATAAAATGGGCCTCTCCCAGCTCTACCAGCTGAGGGGCCGTGTCGGCAGAAGCTCTAAGACCGCCTATGCCTTTATGATGTATAAGAGGGACAGGATGCTTCCCGAGGTCGCCGAGAAGCGGCTCGCGGCCATACGAGAATTTACAGATCTTGGCAGCGGCTTCAAGATAGCCATGAGGGACCTTGAGATCCGCGGCGCCGGAAATATCTTAGGCGAAAGCCAGTCCGGCCATATGGAGACTGTTGGTTACGACCTCTACTGCAAGATGCTTAACGAAGCCGTCCGCACCATTAAGGGCGAGAAGGTGAACGGCTATGAGTATGACACGGTCATGAACCTCGACGTCGACGCGTTTATACCTGCTTCTTATATTAAAAATGAGACGCAGAAGCTTGAGATGTACAAGCGAATCGCAACCATAGAGTCCGCTACGGAGCTCCTTGACATGAAGGATGAGCTTATAGACCGCTATGGGGATATGCCTGCGGGCGTTGATAATCTGACGGTTATATCATACCTCAGATTTATGGCTCACAGGGCTTATATAACCGAGGTTCATATGCAGGAGAAGAACGTGGTTATCACCATGTTCGCCCATGCCGATATAGATAACAGCAAGATTCCGGCTTTCCTCAATACCTATGGAAATAAACTCTCTCTTAAGAAGGGGGACGATGGGGCCGTGAAATTTACCTACAAGCTTGATTCCGACAAGCCTACAAAGGGCGCTCCGAAGAAGACTATCGTAAGAGGAAACGGGAAGACAATGGTCAAGGCAACGGCCGCGGCGACTCCGGTTAAGAGCGACCCGCGTCTTACGGAGCTCAGGACCCTCTTGGGAGATTTTGTGAAGCTTTTACCTGACGAAAAGGAGGCAGAATGAAGAGATTTACCTATGCTTTAAAGCTTATCGCAATATTTCTTATAAGCCTTTTCTGCCTTACGGCTGACGCTAAGGCTGAGCCTGTAGATTCTGAGAATCCCGTAGCCTCGGCGGCGTCCGTCTCGGAGTCTGATATCAGCACCCTCAAGGAGACGAGCGCCTATGACCTCTACCTCACTGTCGGTCAGAAGAAGGTATATTTTCCCGAGGTCTCGGTATACGCCCTTGGGACCAGGGATAAGTTCGAGACGGATATGGGACGGGGCGATTTCTGGAGCTTTGAGGTAAAGAACGCCCAAAGCGCTGTCACAAGCCCCGGAGCGGTAAATACGGTCGGAAGCCTTGCCGCTGATGACATCAGGCGCGAGCTTATTGAGATAAAGGTAATAGTAGCTGAGGCCGAAAATGAGGGCATTACCCTCACCGATGATGAGGAAAAAGAACTCATGGAGACCGCGAAAACCCAGCTTGCTAACGTTTCCGCGAAGATTAAGGCGGCGTATTTCCTCGATGAAAATGTGCTCTATATGGTCTACCACGATAACTTCCTTGCGGCCAAGTTCTACAGCGAATTTATGAACAGGGCAAGATATGAGCATCCGGGTAAGAGCGGCGAAAAATTATTTACAAGAGAATTCAAGAAATGGTACTCGTCTACAACTGTAGGTTACGATGCGGACAAGTGGCAGAAGCTTGATGTGGGAGCTATAGGCACCGTAAAAGACGAAAACGACAGCAGTAGTACGGAATAATACTTATACAGATGTATAAGCAAAGTTACAAAAGCCCGAAAAAATCGGATTTTTTGGTAAATTTCTCTTGACAAAACGCCTTAAAAAGTTTATAAATGAAGTTGTACAGTCCGGAGGGGAACCCGGACAAAAAATATAATGTGGGGAAGACCCTGCAGACTTACAGGAGGATAAATCCATGAATAAGGCAGAACTTGTTGCAGCTATCGCTGACAAGGCAGATTTAAAGAAGGCAGACGCTGAGAAGGCTGTTAAGGCTTTCGTTGACGTAGTTACCGAGGAACTCAAAAAGGGTGAGAAGATTCAGCTCGTAGGCTTCGGTACATTCGAAGTTACCGAGAGAGCAGCCAGAATCGGCAGAAACCCTCAGACAAAGAAAGAGATTAAGATTCCTGCTTCTAAGGCAGCGAAGTTTAAGGCTGGCAAGGCTCTTAAGGACGCTATCAACTAATTAAAGCTTATAAGACCCGCTCAGGCGGGTCTTTTCTTAACAAAGGGTTTTACATGAGATTAGACAAGTATATCAAGGTATCGCGACTTATTAAAAGAAGAACCGTCGCCAAATCAGCCTGCGATGCGGGCAGGGTTTCGATAAATGGAAGAACCGCCAAGGCAGGCACTGAGGTGAAGGTCGGCGATGTGATAGAAATAGGCTTCGGCGACAGAAAAATGATCGTTAAGGTGACCGACATTTCAGAGACCGTCAAGAAGGATGAAGCCAAGGAAATGTACGAGGTTTTGCAGGCGGCGCCTGAACCGGAAGAGTAAATAATAACGAAAGGAGCTTCTTATGAGAGGACGCAAGGGAAGAAAGAGATACATGAGCAGACTCGGATTATTTCTCTGCTTTGCTGTAGTCTGTGTGATGTGCGTGTTTATCAATTATAAGAAAATAGTCCTCACCGGAAAAATGGAGAAGCTCGTAAAGAAGCAGCAGAGCGTGGAAAGAGAAATAGCCTCTGAGAACGCGAGAAAAGAAGAACTCGAGAAACTCGCTGTGGACGTTAATACCAAGAAATTTATAGAAGATACCGCAAGGGAAAAGTTCGGGCTTGTATATAAGGACGAGATAATATTTGAACCTTCGGATGACAATTGAATATTAGCGAAATGAGCTTTAACAGTATTTATAAGACTATAGAAAGATATAATCTCTTAGAACAGAAAGATAGCCTAATCATCGGAGTTTCGGGTGGCGCGGATTCAGTGTGCCTTTTGGCGGCGTTAGCGAATCTTAGAGACACGAAAGAAGAGTTCCGCGATCTGAAGCTCTTCGCGGTCCACGTCCACCATGGAATTCGCGGGGCTGAAGCCGACAGGGACGCTTCATTTGTAGAGAAGCTTGCGAAGGACCTTTCGGTGCCATGTCGGATTGTTAAGATAAATGTACCGAAGCTTTCCGAAGAATCGGGCATGTCGGAAGAAGAGACGGGCAGGAGGGAGCGCTACCGCATTTTCGAGGAAATAAGGGATGAGTTTCATTTTACAAAAATCGCTGTAGCTCACAATAAAAACGATCTTGCCGAGACATTTTTAATGAATCTTGCCCGCGGTACGGGGCTCACAGGACTTGCGGGAATAAGGCCCGTTAACGGCCACATCATAAGACCCCTCATAGAGACCGACAGGAGTGAGATAGAGGCGACAGTACGTGAGCTGGGCCTCGATTTTGTGACCGACAGCACGAATCTTTCCGATGATTATACGAGAAACCGCATAAGGCACGTCATACTGCCTGAGCTTACAAGCGCTGTCAACAGCGAAGCCGTGAGCCATATTTGCGAGGCCGCGGAGAAGATTTCGGCGGCGGACCGGTTTATAAAGGAAGAGGCTAAGAAGGCCTTACAAGAAATTTCAACCCGTGGCAGGGGCTTTTTTATTGTAAGGAACGAAGCGGCGGAGCTCCCTTACGTTATTCTTACGGAGATGATTCATATGATTCTCGCTGACCTTGCGGGAAGGGCTCGCGACATTTCCGATGTGCATATAAGAGATGTGGCAGGCCTGTTCTCAAAGGAAAACGGAAAGAGCCTCGATCTTATATACGGCCTGACCGCGGTGAGACAGTACGAGGGAGTCCTTATTAAGAATTTTTCTTATGAAGAATCCGGTCCTGAATTTAAGGACATAGAAACGGAAATACTTACAGTGCCGCCGGTAGAGAGCGTCTTTGCGGAAGCGGGCAATTTGCGGGTCAATTTTTCTGACGGTACTTACAAAATATACAAAGAAAACAGTTGTAATAAGATATTCGATTATGATAAAATAACGGATAGTATTCTTGTTCGGACAAAGGAGCCGGGGGATTTCGTAGTAATTTCTACAGATGGCAAGAGGAAGAAATTATCTGATATTCTTACTGACAGAAAAATTCCGACAGAACTTAGAGAAAGACTTCCGCTCCTAACCGCGGGGCATGAGGTGCTGTGGGTGCCGGGAGTGCGAAGCGGTGAGAGCGCAAGGGTTTCAAAGGGCACAGAGAAAATATTGTGTGCCTTTGCTCTAAAAAGATATTAGGAAGGATAGAGAAAGAAAATGGATGAAAAAATCAATGTCCTCATAGATGAGGACAGACTTTGTGACCGTATTAAGGAGATGGCTGAGAAGATAAACCGCGATTACGCGGGTAAGTCACTTCATATGATCGGCGTGCTTAAGGGCAGCGTATTTATGATGACGGAGCTTGCCAAGCATATCACGGTTCCGGTTACGATGGACTTTATGTGCGTTTCAAGCTACGGAAACGGAACTGAGAGCACAGGCAGGGTGAAGATCGTTAAGGACCTCGATGAGGGCATAGCGGGACGTGATGTGCTCATAGTAGAAGATATCATAGATTCCGGGAATACCCTCCACTACCTTCAGAAGGTACTCGAAGAGAGGAAGCCGGCGAGCCTCAAGCTATGCACGCTTCTTGACAAGCCGGAGAGAAGGGTTGTGGATGATGTAACGGTCGATTATGTGGGCTTTGAGATACCTGACAAATTCGTAGTAGGCTTCGGTCTCGATTACGCGCAGAAGTACAGAAATCTTCCGTATATCGGAGTAATAGGAGAATAATAATTTGAGAAATCAGGCAAGAGGAATATGGACCTCCCTGTTAGTTATCCTGCTCATTGTCGTTATTATGGCGATAACCGATAACATCTATGAGATGGGTCACGAGAACTATAATTATTCGGACTTTGTGAAGGACATGGAGGACGGAGATATTTCGTACGTCGAGGTCTATCAGAACCAGTCCGCGCCGACGGGTGAGGTCAGCGTATCGTTTAAGGATGAAGATAAACAGTCTCTCAAGTTCTACGTAACCGACGTTACAGAGGTTGAGAGTGCCATGCGGGACGCGAAGTTCGTAAATTACTACGTTCACGACGTGTCGACGCAGAGCTGGTTTATAACGATTATTCCATACATTTTAATCTGCGTCATGTTCTTTATCATGATGGTATTCATGTCGGGACAAAACGCGGCGGCAGTGAATTCCGGGAATTCGAAGCTAATGAATTTCGGTAAGGCGAGCGCCAGGATGAGCATGCCGACCGACAAGAAGGTTACGTTCGCCGACGTGGCGGGCCTTAAGGAGGAGAGGAGGATCTCGAGGAGATAGTTGATTTCCTTAAGAATCCCAAAAAATACTCCGATCTCGGCGCGAGAATACCTAAGGGCGTAATTTTAACCGGCCCTCCGGGAACAGGTAAGACACTTCTCGCGAGAGCAGTCGCGGGCGAGGCGGGAGTTCCATTCTTCTCAATCTCCGGTTCCGACTTCGTCGAAATGTTTGTCGGTGTAGGCGCTTCGAGAGTACGTGACCTCTTTGACAAGGCTAAAAAGAACAGCCCTTGCATCATTTTCATAGATGAGATAGACGCCGTGGCGAGACGCCGCGGTACCGGCCTTGGCGGCGGCCATGATGAGCGTGAGCAGACCCTTAACCAGATGCTCGTTGAAATGGACGGCTTCGGCGTAAATGAGGGCATCATCGTTATGGCGGCGACAAACCGTGTCGATATCCTCGATCCTGCGATCCTCCGTCCGGGCCGTTTTGACAGGCGTGTAGCTGTCGGCGCTCCAGATGTGCGCGAGCGTGAGGAGATCCTCAAGGTTCACGTTAAGAACAAGCCTGTCGGCGATGACGTAAAGCTTCCTGAAATCGCGCAGACTACAGCGGGATTTACCGGCGCTGACCTTGAAAACCTCATGAATGAGGCGGCTATCAGGGCAGCGAAGGAAAACAGAAAATATATCAACTCAGAAGATATCAAGAAGTCGTTTATCAAGGTCGGAATAGGTACTGAGCGTAAGAGTCACATCATTTCCGAGCACGAGAAGAAGATTACGGCCTACCACGAGTCGGGCCACGCCATTCTCTTCCATGAGCTGCCGGATGTAGGACCTGTCTACACCATTTCTGTAATACCTACCGGAAATGGGGCAGCAGGCTATACCATGCCGCTTCCTGAGAAGGATGAGATGTTCCTTACGAAGGGCAAGATGAGGCAGGAAATTATTGTAAGTCTCGGCGGCCGTGTGGCGGAGGAGCTGATATTTGAGGACATTACTACCGGCGCTTCGGGAGATATCAAGCAGGCTACTAACATAGCGAGGGCAATGGTTACAAAATACGGCTTCACATCGGCCCTCGGTCTTGTCAATTATGACAATGAAGACAGCGAAGTCTTTATAGGCGCTGAGATCGGGCACACTCATACCTACAGTAATGAGGTCGCTGACAAGATCGATGAAGAGGTAAAGAGAATCATAGATTCCTGCTACGAAGAGGCCAAGAGGATAATCAGTTCGCATATGGACGTCCTTCACGCAAGCGCTAAGCTTCTCATGGAGAAGGAGCGTATAGGCATGGATGAGTTCAACGCATTGTTCGATGCCTGATTTGAGGGTATTTTGTGTAAAAGTGACAGGGGAAAAATAAACATTTTATGAAGGTGATAGCATAATTACTATAAAAGGGCGAAAAATAATACCATGTTTGTGCAGACTTATTTTTTAAACCGTGCTATAATAGTACTTGTAAACCCCAATACATTATATAGTTTTTGCTACACCCCATAAGTAACAAAAATACCTTCTCCAAAAGGACGGCTCCCCCAAGCCGTCCTTTCTTTTTACTCAGATTTTAGGTGATTGCTTATGACAGAAGAACAGAGACTGAATGAGATTATAGAGAGGCTTTCCGGGCACTACGATACTGGCCGGGCTACCCTCGACCACGAGACACCATGGCAACTGCTTTTCTCTACGATACTATCTGCCCAGTGCACGGACGCAAGGGTAAATATAGTTACGAAGACCCTTTATAGGAAATATCCTGACGTGAAGAGCTTCGCTGATGCCGACCTTGATGAACTGATGGAAGACGTTAAGCCCTGTGGATTTTACCGCAACAAGGCGAGGAACCTTAAGGCCTGCGCAGCTGCCTTACTTGAGAAATATAATGGCGAGGTGCCTTCTGATATAGATGAATTAACTAAGCTTCCGGGAGTGGGCAGGAAGACAGCGAATGTAATCAGAGGAAATATTTACCATATCCCCAGCATAGTTGTCGATACTCACGTAAAGCGGATATCATACCGCCTTGGAGTCACGGAGGAAACAGACCCGGTGAAGGTAGAGTTTGATCTTATGGATAAGCTCCCCGAGGAAGCCTGGATTATGTGGAATCTTGCCCTCATAGAGCACGGACGGAAGATCTGCATGGCAAAATCCCCCGACTGCGCGAACTGCTTCTTAAATGACATCTGCCCGAAGAAAGAACCGCCGAAGAGCTGAAAAAGAGTATATCATTATATCGTTTCATTGTCATCATTATCAGCGCCCTGATATATGCGCTCAATGTCCGCTAATACCTTATCCTTACGGGAGTCCTTGAAGTTTGCGCCAACCTGAGTCCGGGTGAGCTCGTAGAGCTCGTTGTCGTCCTTTTCTCTTGCGATTTTAGCGAGGAGCTTATATGTCTCACCTATGTCGCTTCCGATTTCGGATGCGTAGGAGAGCACCGCGAGGGCGTCATCGATATCTCCACGGTCGAAGGACCTCTTGCCCCACTTATGGAGACTCCTTACGAGACGGGCGAAGTTCTCGTCACAGGCTGCTAAGGTTTCGAGGTTCGCCACGCCGTATTTTAACTTTAAGTCGGTGTTAGACATGCCGGTGAGGCAGAGGATTTTGGCCCCTGCAAGGGACTTAATGAGACGCTCGGCTGACTTTATTTCGCGATCCGGCTCATTTTCATGAAAGGGAAGCTCCGCTTCCTCGACGTGAATGTAAGGCAGAGAGCTGATATCGCGACGACGGGTTGAGTTCGAGCGGGCTTCCTTAGCCCAGAATTCCGCGTCCTTGTTGTCCTCTTCTTTCGTGTTGTGGCGGATCCGATACTGGAGCAGCACACATATTAAGAGTGTAAATACTAAAAGTGTTGGCATAACCTACCTCTTTTGTAACTTTTTACTTGCTTCTTTTCTAATTATAAACTATAATACTAAATTGGGAAAGACTTTAAAGGAGAAAAATATATGAATTTATTAGACTTTTTCAACAAACACACGAAATCTATATCAGCTGTCATAGTGGCTATACTTGTCGTTGCGATGATTGTGCCGCTTCTCGCTGACGCTATAAGATAAAGATAATTCCGTCGCAGGGCGGGATGAACAGAAGGATTGTGATACATTTGAAAATGAAAAAAAGTATTATCATTGTCTACAGCATCGTATTAGTAATGCTGGTGGCCGCTATAGGCCTCACCGTCACCGTTAAGGCTATAGGAAAAGCTCCTGACGGCAAGCTTCCTGAAGGCTACGCCATAAACGGAATCAACATAGGCGGCCTCACGAAGGATGAAGCGAAATCTGTCGCCGAATCTTATATAGACAAGCTTTCCAAAGTGGAAATTCTTGTAAATGTAGGCGACGCGGGTACTGAGAGCGCGACATTTGCTGACCTCGGATTCTCCGCGAGCGCCGATGAGTTCATAGAATCCGCGTCAAAGGTAGGAACAGTCGGAAATATTATCGAGCGCTACAAGGAAATCAAGGACGCCGAAGCGTCTCCCGAGAATTACGAGATTCCGCTTTCCTTCGATGATACCAAGGTTGATGCCTTCGTAAAGAAGATTTACAAGAAGTACAAGATAAATCCTGAAAACGCCACCCTCACCAGAGAGAACGGACAGTTCGTTATAGGAGCGGGCAAGGACGGAAGGAAGATATACTATAAGAAGAGTCTCGAAGCTGTAAACGCGGCGCTCACGGGCTTTGCGGAGCCTTCAAGCGAGGATGAGATACCAAAGAGCATATCCTGCGATCTTAATCTCGTTACGGTAAAGCCTGATTACGGCGAAGACGCGATGGCGATGGTTACCGACGTACTCGGAAGCTACACGACAAATTATGGGTCATCAAATACAGGCCGAGCCCAGAACGTCGAGAACGGCTGCCGCCTTGTAAATGGCACTGTCCTCATGCCGGGCGAGCAGGTCTCGCTCGATGACAAGATGAAGCCATACACTATAGAAAATGGCTACGGCACAGGCGGAGCCTATGTAGATGGCAAGGTTGTAGACGATATCGGAGGCGGTATCTGCCAGGTATCCACCACCCTCTATAACGCCGTACTCTACGCCGAGCTTGAGGTTGTAGAACGTTATAATCACTCCATGACCGTTACCTACGTGCCTCTGTCAAGGGATGCAGCTATTGCCGGTGACTGGAAGGATTTCGTATTCAAGAACAGCACTGACTACCCGATCTATATCGAAGGAATTGCCGGTCACGGGAACATTACGTTTAACGTATACGGCCATGAAACCCGCGATATAACGCACCGTAAGGTAGAGTACAAGGAAGAAATTATCAAAACCATAAAGCCTGACAAGGACATAGTCACTATAGATAAGACTAAGCCGGAAAGCTACGAGAAGGTTGTAAGCGGCTCATGGACAGGCTATGAGGCTAAGCTTCTCAAGAACGTATATATAGACGGTGTACTCACAGAGACCACGACCGTTAATACGAGCACCTATAAGGCCGTCCCAAGGACAGTTATCAAGGGTGGCAAGAAGGAATCCGACAAGGATAAGAAGTCGGATGAAAGTGATTCGAAGTCTGATAAGAGTGACAGCAAGCAAGAGGATAGCAGCAAGAAATCATCTAAGAGGTCATCAGCTGCTAAATCATCGGATAATTCAGGCGATGGAGCAGGAACTACAGTAGAATCACAGAACAGCGAAAGTGACGACGATGCCGAATGATTATATACCTGACGTTGCTTTTACGCGAAGCGTCATAAAACAGCTCCACCTGTCAAAGAGACGAGCCAAATTCATGAAAGGCTTCTCTCAGGGCGTATCTATAATTGAGAGCGGTGAGAGCCTTACGGCAGTGTGCGAGAAGGCTGTTTCCCTTCGTGAAAATGTATCACCCGATATAGAATTCATGCTGGATGATATGAGGCGTAGGTTAGTCTGTTCGGGCGCCCGGCTTGAACGTGTCAGCGCTACCCTTCTCTTAAATTCCGAAGATGAAGAGAGAATCAGGGCATTCTCGGCGAAGCTATACGCTTTAGAAGGAGTGTCCGGCCTTGTAACAGATGATGTCACTATATTTACGAAATGTGGGTCAGGAGATACAGCCATTTTTCGAGGAGCAGGGACTCTTATGAGCTCTCTCGCGGCCCCATGGCAGGTCCAGACCATTTACCCGGGAGAGGATATAATAATAACCGGAAATATAGGCGCCTATGGAGCTGTAAAATTATGGAATGAGCACCGCGAGGAGCTTACGGAAGCTTACCCAAAGCTTTTTGTAAATCGCCTTGCTAAGAAAATTCCCGACAGGCTTCCTTTAGTGGAATCGGAGATTTTGCCCCAGTTCTTCTCTACTGCCTTTGTGCCGGCCGGTGACAATGGAATAGAGGCTGCCCTCTACAGGCTGGGAGACAGGAACAGGGCGGGATTTCTTATAGATGTAGCGAGGTTCCCTTTCGACGGTGAGACTATAGAGCTTGCTGAGCATTTTGACCTGAATCCCATGAGGATGGCCTCATACGGGGCTTACGTCATCGCGGCGCCTGACAGTGAGAGCCTGGTGAATGCCCTGCGCTACTACGGTATACCTGCGGTTACCGTCGGGAAGGTTACCGTTGAGAAGTCAAGAATCATAGTGTGCGGAGACGAGAAGCGCTTTGTGGAACCGCCGAGGTAGATGAGAAATCTTCCGGGTTAGCTTTAAAAACGCTAATTTTTTGTTAAAATTTGTCCTTAGGGCCTTGTTTCAAAGCTCATAATGTTGTATTATTAGAGTACGACTAATATTTAAAAGGAAAAGGATTATGGATAAGAAAGAGCTTCGTAAGGAGATACTTAAGACCATCGACAAGAACAGCCGCCTTACCCATGAGGAACTGTCCGAGATGATGGGCGTGGCCCGCGAGGAGATTGATGAAGAGATAGCCGCTATGCAGAAAGAGAAGATAATATGCGGATATCCGACCATCATTGATTGGGACAAGACAGATGAAGACACTGTTACAGCGCTCATAGAGGTGAAGATTTCACCTAAGAGAGGCGTAGGCTATGATTATCTCGCGGAAAGAATTTACAAGTTTGATGAGGTGTCATATGTCTACCTCATGTCCGCTGATTACGACCTCATGGTTATAGTCGAGGGCAAGTCTATGCGTGAGATAGCCCACTTCGTTTCGAGCAAGCTTGCGCCGATGGATTCCGTCATAAGTACGGCTACCCACTTCGTGCTGAAGAAGTATAAGGAGCACGGAATACCGTTTGTCGAAGAAGAAAAAGATGAAAGGCAGCTGATAACACCGTGAGAGATATTCTTAACAGAGTGATTCAAGAGATACAGCCGTCCGGAATCAGGAAATTCTTCGATATTGTCAGTACCATGAAGGACGCCATTTCGCTTGGCGTAGGCGAGCCTGATTTTGAGACACCGTGGCATATCAGGGAAGAGGGCATATATTCCCTCGAGCGGGGCAAGACTCACTACTCGTCAAATACGGGTATGGAGGAGCTTCGTGAGGAGATAGCGGCCTACCTTAGCAGGCGCTATGGTTTAAGCTATGACCCTGCCCATGAGATCATGGTTACGGTCGGCGGCAGTGAGGCCATAGATGTGGCGCTTCGGGCCATGCTTGATCCGGGAGATGAGGTTATCATCCCACAGCCAAGCTACGTGTCATATTTACCGTGTACGGTACTTGCGGGCGGCACGCCGGTTACGCTTAATCTTTCGGTAAAAAATGAGTTCAGACTTACGGTAGAGGAGCTTGAGGCGGTTACCACGCCTAAGACGAAGGTCTTAATACTTCCTTACCCTAACAACCCTACCGGCGCTACCATGCCGGCGGAGGATCTTAAGAAGATAGCGGACTACGTTATCGACCATGATTTGTTTGTACTGACGGATGAGATATACGCTGAGCTTACCTACGACGGCGAGCATACTACAATCGCTTCATTTCCGGGGATGAAGGAGCGCACCGTTTATATTAACGGCTTTTCTAAGGCATACGCTATGACGGGCTGGAGACTCGGCTACGCATGCGCGCCTGCGAGGCTTCTTGCGGAGATGCTTAAGATTCACCAGTACGCAATTATGTGCGCCCCGACTACGAGTCAGTACGCCGCTATAGAGGCCCTTAGAAATGGTGACGGCGACGTTACCGAGATGAGGGACGCCTACAACCAGAGAAGAAGATTTCTCATTGCCGAGCTACGTAAGAACGGATTTGACGTGTTTGAACCGCATGGCGCGTTCTACGTATTTCCAAGTATTAAGAAGTTTGGTATGACCTCAGAGGAATTTGCGACAAGGCTTCTTAATGAAGAAAAATTAGCTGTGGTTCCCGGAAATGCTTTCGGAGACTGCGGTGAAGGATATATAAGAATTTCGTACGCATATTCAGTAGAAAACCTTAAGGCTGCCATGGAAAGACTTTCTGATTTCGCTAAAAACCATGGTTAATGAAGTAACAAACCTTTAGTAGAAAAGAGGCACTGATGGCCGGATTAAATGTAGAGTACATAAATCCATTCCTTGTTTCCGCGACTACGATACTGAAGCAGGCTTGCAATATAGACGCTAAGGTAGGTAAGCCGTATCTCAAGGATACAAACTTCACCTCTGACAGCGTGATTATTATCATCGGTGTTACGGGTGAGATGCGCGGACAGGTTATGATAGAATTCTCGAACCCTGTAGCGAGAACCGTTGCGGGGCATATGATGATGATGGACCAGCTTCCTACGCTTGATGAGATAGGGCAGAGTGCGCTCTCTGAGCTTGGCAACATGATAATGGGAAATACAGCGACATTGTTCTCAGAGAAGGGAATCGGAATAGATATTACACCGCCTACCATGGCAATCGGAAATGTGCAGTTCGCTTCGCAGTTTACGAAGAATCTCTGCATTCCGCTTGTGTTTGACGATAATACCATTAACTTTAATATCGCTATGAAGGGTGAATAATAAGTCTAAAAAATATACCGGGTTATCTATTCGACCCGGTATAAATTTTGTGGATATTTAATTATAAGTCAATGTATTTATTCTCAGGCTTGCCGTTAATTACATAATAAGCTCTGCTTTCATTGACGTTAACGTAGATCTGTAAAGTGTGGATCATCGCTACACGATGTCCTTCAGCCTTATAAGCTTCCTTTACTCTCTCCTTAACGTCCTCAGCAAGGATGTCGCCTACACCGTCAAACTGGAAATATGTCTCTTCAACTGTTTCTTCGCTTGCCTTCTTGCGGCCCCTTGTGCCTGTTCTCTTAACGGTAGTCTTAGAGGTCTTGTCGGCAGCAGGCTTTCTTCCGCGTCTCTTAGGAGCGGCCTTAACCTCCTCGGCGGCTTCAGCGGCCTTTACGGCAGCAGGCTTTCTTCCGCGTCTCTTAGGAGCGGCCTTAACCTCTTCGACAGCTTCGGCGGCCTTAGCTGCGGCAGGCTTTCTTCCGCGCTTCTTAGGAGCAGCCTTCTCGGCAGTGGCTGTCGCTGTCTCGCTCTTCTTAGGTCTGCCTCTTCTCTTAGGAGCGACAGGAGTGGATTCTTCTACGGGCTTATCAGCCGCAGGAGCTTCAACAGGAGCCTCTTCCGCTACGGGAGCGGTAACTACGATTGCGGGACCATCCGCAACACCGGTAACAGGTTCCTCGACTGCAGGTGTAATTGGTGAGAAAGTGTTTTCAACAGTGACCTTTGTTTTTTTAGGTCTTCCTCTTCTTGCCATGATAATTTTCCTCCTTGGAAAAAATATATAATATCTACGTCACTTTGTATTTTAAATGTATTTAGTCTATTTTGCAAGGGATTTTTTAAAAAATGAATAAAAAAGTTTTACACACGCTTGAATTTGACAAAATCACATCAAAATTAGCCGAATTTGCATCAAGTGATAAGGCGAAAATGATGTGTACGGAATTAATTCCGTCATCCGAAAAAGAAACAATAGAAAAATCACAGCGCGAAACAGCAGACGCGCTTGCGAGAATTTATAAATCAGGAAGCATTTCATTTTCCGGATTAAAAGATATCGGCGCTACTTTTATGAGACTTGATGTCGGCGCTAATCTTGGAATGGGGGAATTAATTTCCGTAAGTAAACTCCTTGATGTCGCCCTGCGGGTAAAAGAATTCTCGAAAAAGCATGACGATACCGTTCCTGATTCACTTTCGGAGAGACTCTCCGCTATAGAACCGCTTTCACCGTTAAATAATGAAATAAAACGCTGCATTATTTCCGAGGATGAAATGGCTGACGACGCAAGTCCGGGATTAAAGTCGGTCAGAAGACAGATAACGATTACAAACCAGAGAATAAAAAGCCACCTCGAAAATCTTGCAAACGACGCAAACAGTAAAGGGTATCTCCAAAATAACAAGGTTACCATGCGTGACGGCCGCTATTGTTTGCCGGTAAAGGCGGAGCACAAGGCAAAAATAACCGGAATGATTCACGATGAATCATCAAGTGGTTCAACTATATTTGTAGAACCTGCGGCGGTTGTGCAATATAATAACGAGTTGGCGGAATTATTTCTTGAAGAGCAGAAGGAAATAGAAAAGGTTCTTGCCGCCTTATCAAATGAGTGCGCAAATGAGCTTATAAATTTAAAATATAACCTCAATACGCTTACTGAGATGGATTTTATTTTCGCTAAGGCGGAGCTTGCGAAGCGGATGAACGCCACAGAACCGAAATTTAACGACAAGAGGCGCATTAATATTAAAAAAGGCCGTCACCCATTAATTAACCCTAAAAAGGTAGTTCCGATTGATGTGGAACTAGGAAATGATTTTACCATGCTTGTAATTACCGGACCAAACACAGGCGGTAAAACAGTTACACTAAAAACAGTCGGATTACTTACGATAATGGGCCAGGCGGGACTTCATATTCCGGCCTTTGATAATTCGGAGCTCGGCATTTTCAAGGAAATATACGCCGATATCGGAGATGAACAGAGTATAGAGCAGAGCCTGTCAACATTTTCATCGCACATGGTGAATATAGTTAATTTCTTAAATGACGCTGACAGCGAGTCACTCGTTTTATTCGACGAATTAGGTGCGGGAACCGACCCGACGGAGGGCGCGGCCCTTGCCATGGCTATACTTGATAATCTTCATAACCGTGACGCGAGAGTTATGGCGACAACCCATTACAGCGAATTAAAAGTTTACGCCCTTACAACTGCCGGTGTAAAAAACGCCAGCTGTGAATTTAACGTCGATACACTGATGCCTACCTACAGACTCCTTATCGGAATTCCGGGAAAGAGTAATGCCTTCGCTATTTCAGGAAAATTAGGTCTGCCCGAGGAAATTATTGACGACGCTAAGCAGAGAATAGATACAAATGATAAACGGTTCGAGGATGTAATTACGGAATTAAATAAGAGCCGTCAGGAAATAGAAAAGGAAGAAGCGGCGATAAAGGAGCGCAGGGCTGAAATAGAAAAGGAACGTGAAGCCCTTACGGCCGATAATGAAAAATTAGCCGAGCAGAAGGAAAATCTTATCGCTGACGCGAAAAAGGAAGCCGCTAAGATTTTAGCCGAAGCAAAAGAATTAGCCGATGAATCCATTAAGAAATTCAATAAATGGGGAGTCGCCGGAGCAAGCGCGAGCGAAATGGAAAGGGAGCGCACGAAGCTTCGCGAAAATCTCGACAAGGTTCAGACAGCGCCTAAAATCGCTAAGCCGAAAAATAAAAACAGAATCGGGACCAAGCCTCTTCATATAGGAGATATGGTTTATGTAATTCCTATGGGAGTTAAGGGAACGGTAAGCACACTTCCCGATGACAAGGGAAATCTTTTCGTTACCATGGGAATTATCCGTTCGCAGGTTAATTTATCAGATCTTGCCTACGTCGAAGAAAAAACCGATATTAAAATCGGAACCGCTAAGAGCGAGAGAGGAAATTCCGGAGCGACCGGAACAGCCCTGCAGAAGAGCTTTACCATGCATCCTGAGATAAACCTCATAGGGCAGACGACCGACGAGGCGAGAATAGATCTTGAAAAATATATCGACGACGCCTATCTGGCTCATATGAAGGAAGTAAGGGTTATACACGGACGCGGTACCGGAGCTCTCAGAAATATGGTGCATACCTATCTTAAAAAATGCAAATACGTAAAGAGCTTCAGGGACGGCGAATATACGGAAGGAGGTAATGGAGCGACTGTCGTGGAAATGAAGTCGTGATACGATATGGCGGAAAAAACAAAAATTCTTATTGTAGATGATGACACTGATATAGCGGAATTAATTTCGCTTTACCTGGTTAAGGAATGCTATTCTACCGAAAAAGCGTATGACGGCGAAAATGCGTTAAAGCTTTTTGAGACCTTCAAGCCGGACCTTGTTCTTCTTGATATTATGCTGCCCGGTATCGACGGCTACGAGGTCCTCAGAAATATCAGAAGAAAATCAAAAACTCCTGTAATTATGCTTTCCGCTAAGGGTGAGGTTTTTGATAAGGTTTTGGGACTTGAACTCGGAGCGGACGATTATATAATTAAGCCATTTGACAGCAAGGAAATGGTCGCGAGAGTAAAAGCAGTCCTAAGGCGCTTTAACGAAGGCGGTGACAGGGAACGCGAAGCCGAAGAAAATGAACGGAAATCCGTCGATAATTCCGAGGTACGTTACCCTGAGCTTACGGTGAGCCTTAAGAATTATACTGTTGTATGCGACGGAGAACGCATAGAAATGCCTCCGAAGGAACTCGAATTATTATATTTCCTCGCCTCGCACCCTAACCAGGTATTTTCAAGAGAACAGCTCCTTGATAATATATGGGGCTACGAATATATTGGCGACACGAGGACCGTCGACGTCCATATAAAACGTCTCCGAGAAAAAATAAAGGATCACGGAGCATGGAAGCTCTCAACAGTGTGGGGCGTCGGATATAAATTCGAAAGCGAAAAACGATGAAAATAAGCCTTCTTGTAAAATATGCCGTAAGCTACCTCGCTGTGGTAATCGCCTCACTCATAGTCATGAACACGATCGGAACCGCCCGGGTATTAAAGGGAATTACGAGCGACCGTGTAAACGCTATGAGTAAAGAAGGAAATGTAATTGTCGAAAGCTACATGGACGATTATTACAAGGGGGGCACGACATTAAGCGAAGTATATAAGGAATTACAGACAATCGATACATTTTCAGACGCGAGAATTATGATCGTAAATCCCGATGGCGAAATACTTTCGGATACCCGCGGCTATGCCTCGGCGGAAAAAGCCGACAGGATTACGTTACCGCCATCGTTATTAAATAACGACGTTACGACAGAGTATTCCGATGGAAATGTGGAGCCGTCGACGGTTGTCGTACACCCCGTGGATGTCGATTTATCGCTCCGAGGCTATGTGGTTCTAATGACGGCGAGAGCAGGAATAAAGGCGGATGGCGCTTATTACATCGATACGTTAAATATCTGCTTTTTACTTATTTCGCTCGTTTTATTCGCGGTAATAGCAATACTTTATATAATTTCCATCGTGCCTCTCAGAGAAAATATAAAAATGGCCCGCGAATACGCTGACGGACATTTTGAATATAAAAGTCCGGCGCATAAGAGAAAAAGGCACGATGAATTCGCCGATCTGTCCGCCACGATAGAATATATGGGAAACGATATCGGGCAGATGGAAGATTATCAGCGGAAATTCATTTCAAATATATCGCATGACTTCAGGTCGCCACTCACAAGCATAAAGGGCTTCGCGACGGCGATGAAGGATGGGACCATACCGCCCGAGATGTATGACAGGTACCTCGACACCATTATTTACGAGACGGAACGACTGACCAAGCTCACGAGCGAGATACTTGAGCTTGGAAAATTCGACAGCAAGGCGGCTATGTTAAAATTTTCGGATTTTGATATAAATGAAATGATAAAGCGCACGGCGGCAGGCATGGAAGGGACATGCAGGCCGAGGGGCATTACATTTGACCTGACCTTCGAGGCGGAGAGTGAAATGGTAAATGCCGACAGGGACAGGATAGAGCAGGTAGTTTACAATCTTGTGGATAACGCGGTGAAGTTCAGCCACAACGACTCAGCAATTGAAATCAGCACATCAGAAAAGGGAAACAAGGTCTTTGTATCCGTGAAGGACCACGGTGTAGGAATCGCGGCTGATAAGATCAAGAAAATATGGGAGCGCTTCTATAAGACGGACAGCTCCCGCGGACGCGACCGGAAGGGCTCGGGACTCGGGCTTTCTATCGTAAAGGAAATCATTCAGGCGCACGGCGAGGAGATAAATGTCGTCAGCACCGAAAATGCCGGAACGGAATTTATATTTACTCTTGCAAGAACGAGTGAATAGTAATAAAATAAATATGGAGCTTTGACTCTTTGTGTATGTGAGGTTTTGATATGGCAGATAAGGATTATATAAATGAACGTATCGTGCCAAAGCAGAAGCATCCTGTAAGGCACGCGATTCTAACCGTTTTGGCGGTGATAGGACTCGCCGCCTTGTTTGGCGTCGTAGAGCGTCTTACCTTTGAGCTTACCGGCGAGGTTATCCCATCCCTTCTCGGGAAGAACGTAAGCGCGAGCGAGACCACCGACAAGGTGAATATCCACACCGGAAACAAGGGAAGCGGCAATACGTCCGTCCTTACGACGGGCTCATCTATAGCCGTTGAGGACGCCACGGGAAGCGCTGTCGCGACATCATCAGCCGTGAAGACGGATGAGAATAAGGATTCTGAAGCCGCAGAATCGGCTGTAAAGCCTGAAGATACTTCAGATAAGCCTTCCGAAAGCGCTCCTGCTACGGCTCCTGCCTTCACGATTAATGAAGAAGCGACACCGGAAGAGAGAATAAAGGATTATACGACCCTTTACAGGAATCTTGCGGATTATGCGAATGATATGAATACTTCTGTCGTGGAGGTCGATTCCGTCGTTATGGGTACAGACTGGTTCGAAAACCCTTACGAGACCGTCAGTTCCACATCAGGCTATATAGCTGCAGTAAGCGACAAGTACGCCTATGTCCTCACGGATTACAGCTCCATCAAGGACGCTAGTGACATGGAACTTGTCTTTGACAATGGCTTTAAGACGAGCGGAACTCTGAGAAATTATGACAAGGATTTAAATATCGCCATCCTTGCGGCAAAGCTCACCGACGCTACCGACAGCGAGAAGGAAAGCCTTACGGCGGTGACCTTTTCCGACAGCCATATCTATAGCGCCGGAGCGCCGGTAGTCGCTCTCGGGAGTCCTGACGGGAGAATCCGTTCCACGGTTCCCGGAGTCATAACGAGTGCCGGAGAGTCGCTCTATAAGGCTGACAAGGCATTTTCCACATTTTACACAAACATCACTGTCCCTGAAAACGGCAGCGGCGTTATAGCCGATTATGAAGGAAATATCATAGGCCTTATTGATTCAGGCTCTGACAGCAAGGGCAGCTCACGGGTAATCCAGGCGGCTGACGTAACCGACATAATCGGGAAGCTTATAAATGGCGAGAGCATCCCATACATCGGTATCGTGAGCAAGGACTTCGAGGGAGCCGAAAGCGCTACAGGCCGCACAGGCGGAGTACTTGTTGACAGTGTCGTGGCGGGATCTCCTGCTGAAGACGCGGGCCTTCACTCAAGCGATATTATTTATGAGCTTGATGGTGAAAATGTAACGAGCATGACCGAATTTACGCGACTGCTTAACGAAAAGAAGCCGGGCGATTCCGTAAAGCTCACCATTTACAGGGAAAAGCGGAATGTCGGCTCTGAGCACGAAATAGAAATTATTATAGGTGACAACAGGGGGATAAAATAATTGAAATTCATTAAAGACATAGTTGACGGCGACAATCTCAGCGGCATTTATTATGTGCCTAGCAAGAAGGAGCTTAAGACAAAGACAGACAAGAATTATTATTCCATAATTCTTCAGGACAAGACAGGCACGCTCGAGTGCAAGATCTGGGATATATATTCGAGCGGAATCGGTGACTTCGAGAACGGGGATTTCGTTGAGGTCCAGGGTACGGTTCAGACCTACAACGGCGCCCTTCAGGGAGTTATTTCCCGCACAAGAAAATGTATCGAGACCGAGTATGACATCGGAAATTATATGCCTGTGTCAGAGAAAAATATCGATGACATGTACACCGAGCTTTTGGAAATTCTTGATACGGTAAAGACACCGTATTTTAAGAAGTTACTTGACGCATTTTTCAAGAATCCTGATTTTGAGCATGATTTTAAGAAGCATTCAGCGGCGAAGACCGTTCATCATGCCTTTATCGGCGGACTTCTTGAGCACTCGCTTTCAGTAACGAAGATATGCCGCTTTATAGCGGAGAATTATCCGTATATAAATCACGACCTTCTTCTTACCGCGGCGCCTCTCCATGATATCGGTAAGATTAAGGAATTAAATGAGTTCCCGGCAAATGACTATTCTGACGAGGGTCAGCTGCTTGGCCATATTTATATGGGCGCTCATATGATTGAGGATGAGATCGCGAAAATCCCTGACTTCCCTAAAAAGCCTGCGGACGAGTTAATTCACTGCATATTGGCCCACCACGGTCAGCTTGAATTCGGTTCTCCTAAGCTTCCGGCTCTTGCCGAGGCTGAGGCCCTCGCCATGGCCGACAACCTTGACGCCAAGCTTGAGACATTCAAGGAAATCGTAGTTCCCGCGAACGGGAAGACCGACTGGCTTGGATTTAAGAAGTTCCTTGATTCAAATGTCAGGTGCGCGACACCTACACCGGAGGAATATAAGTGAGTTTTAATAAGAACGATGAAGTTTGTCTTACAATAGAGAATTTCGGTAACGAAGGAGAGGGTATAGGCCGCATAGACGGCTATACCCTTTTTGTAAAAGGCGCGGTGCCGGGAGATAAAATAAAAGCACGGTTATTAAAGGCGAATAAAAATTACGGGTTCGCTAAAATCGAAGAACTCCTAGAAGCCTCGCCGGACCGCGAGAATCCCCCATGCCCGGTATATGATAAATGTGGCGGATGTTCCCTAATGCACGTAAAATATGCGCGGGAATTAAAATATAAGGAAGACAAGGTCCGTGACTGTATAGAGAGAATTGGGGGATTTGAGAGGGGAAGCTTTATATTTAATCAAATTGTCGGTATGGAAAATGCTTCGCCATCAAACCGTCCTCTCCGATATAGAAATAAGGCCCAGTTCCCTGTCGGATTAAATAATGATGGGAAAATTATTACCGGCTTTTACGCAAGCAGAAGTCACAGAATTACGCCGATAACTGACTGCCCTATTGAGGCTTCCGTAACAGGAGATATCTTAAGGGCTGTCAAAAAATATATGGCGGAAAATAATATTCTTGCCTATGATGAAGTTAATCATAAGGGATTAATAAGGCACATCATGACTAGGCTTGGCTTCGCTACAGGAGAAGTCGGTATATGCCTTGTAATTAACGGAGATAAATTACCTTTTGCGGATAAATTAATTCCTTTATTAAAGGAAGCGATGGACGGAAAATATAATCTCACTTCGGTCTGCGTAAATATAAATAAAGAAAAGACGAACGTAATTATGGGAAAGAAATTATCGGTTATTTACGGCCGGTCATATATAACCGATAAAATAGGCGATATAGCCTTTCATATTTCACCTATGTCCTTTTACCAGGTAAATCATACCCAGACTGAAAAATTATACGCTAAGGCCCTCGAGTACGCCGCCCTCACCGGAAATGAAACCGTCTGGGACCTATACTGCGGAATCGGAACCATAAGCCTTTTCTTAGCTAAAAAGGCGGCAAAGGTTTACGGTGTCGAAATCGTTCCCGAAGCGATAGAAAACGCTAAGGAGAACGCTAAATTAAATAATATAGTTAACGCGGAATTTACCGCCGGAGCCGCCGAAGCGGTCGCGATACATTTACCGAAGCCCGACGTAATAGTGGTTGACCCACCGAGAAAAGGGTGCGACGGAAAATTAATAGAGACCATGTTAAAGTATAAGCCAAACCGTCTCGTATACGTCTCATGCGACCCGGCTACCCTCGCCCGCGACCTCAAGCTCCTCGCCGCCGACGGAGCCTATAAGCTAATCGAAGTGACACCGGTTGACCAGTTCTCAGGGAGCTTCCACGTTGAGACCGTATGTATGATGCTGAGATAATACTTTGAGATGCCTAATTGACATCATTAATATATATAAACTTTAATGAATATATGAAATTACCCATGGGATGAGTCCTGCTTGTCTTGACTAATTATCACCGGCCTGTTAAAATATTAATAGAATAAATCGCAGGAGAAAATGATGAGTAGTGACAATACGTTTTCAAGAGACATAAGGAAGACCGCTGATAATCCTGAAGAGGATTATGCTGTCAAGCGCCTCTTCGCCAACAAACCATTTCTTTCGTGGATACTGAAGGAATGCACGGATGAGTTCCACAGGTATTCATATGAGGAAATACTTGAAAGTCTTAGTGATGACAGGATTGACATCCGCAAAGAGGTAGTGGATCAGGACGTTGGAAGGATTACCGGAGACAATGCCGAAGACCTGTCGAAGGATGAAGGACTTGTAAAATATGATATTAAATTCAGTCCGGTTACGCCTGATAAAAAGGAAAGCATAGGGATAATCGTAAACATAGAAGGACAGACTAGAGGCACGGGACTGACTTACGAGCTCCCGAGCAGAATGGTCTACTATGGAAGTCGGCTTATTTCTTCTCAAAAAGGTACTGTGTTCTTCCATGACCACTATGAGAAGATAAAGAAAGTATACTCGATATGGATTGTGACCAACCCGGCTGTTGCAAACCGCAATACCATGGCTGAATACAGACTTGTTCAGAATAACATTTGTGGCCGGCCTGTCTACAAGAAAGGCTCTTATGACCTGTTTACAGGAATCATTCTGAATCTGAACCGTAAGATGGCAAGCGGTGAGAACAGCATCATGAAGCTTTGTAACTCATTGATGTCGAAGGCGACAGTTGATGAGAAAGAACAATATCTGCATGAGCGTTTCGGGATAAACTTTACCAGCGAAATCAGGAAAGAGGTGATTGGTATGAGCGGAATAGCGGAAGCTTATTTTGATGACGGAGTGGAATACGGTATGGATAGAGGCATCAATAAGGGCCTTGTCCTTGGCGTAATAATAACCATGAGAAGTTCCAAGGCTTCTGAAGAGCAGATAGCTTCTACAATAACAAAGAACTACCATCTAACTCCAGATGAGGTAGAAAATTATCTTCGCGAAAGCAAGAAGTATTCTCTGACTACGTAAAGCTTTGCGATGACAGAGGGCCTCTACAAAGTCGCAAGCCCGCTAGGAATAGATTCTTGTAACTGCTGCTTGTTTACAACACAACGCCAATTATTTCTCTACTTATGGTAAAGAGATTTTGAAATTCTTCTTTATGAAATCGATAAGTGAGTTGGGTGATGCTTCCAGAAGGTGGAGCGTCCCGTGGACCGGTTCTCAGAGAGCTTCCACGTTGAGACCGTAGCGGTAATGCGGAAGGCAGAAGCGTGAAGCCCGGAAACCCCTAGGACAAGTGATTTTCGAAGGTGGAGAAAATTTCCAACAACAAAATATAGTGATTATTACATGGCCGGAAACTATATGATGTTGCCGTGAGACTGTAAGTATGATGTTTTTGCGGAAAATGAAGGTTGAGACTGTAAGTGTGATGTGATATTTCCTGTGAATAGAGAGGCGTGCAATGGAAAAATTAATGACGCCATTTGGCGATATTGATATACAAATTGATGGCCAGTCTGTAGATTATGAGGCAAAAGAGGGCAGAAAACTTTCTCAATGGTGTCCGAATGTAATAGGGAGATATCAGATCAGGATAACTTTTGTTCCAGATGGCTTCTTCAATCATACTATTTGTTGCTCATTTAATCCTTCTTGTAAATTCAAAAGCGAGATTGAATCGGGTGAACTCTTTGAAAGTATGGGTTTTTACAATAATCAAAGATATAAAATGTCAATTGGTGTTGAAGGTGAAGTACCATCAGAGGGCGATTTAGAGTATGATGATGGATATTTTGATTATAACTGAGAATATTTACTGAATGGGATGGCCTATGTAGTACTTCCCGAGACAGCAACAGGGGAATACGTATTCGGAATTTGCTGGATAGATGATGTTGGATGGGTTGATTCAAGTGAAAGCAGTGTACATCGAGATAGCGAAACCTGGTTTGGCGCAGATCCGTCATTGACTTTGTAAATATATGTTAACGAGTCTGCCAGAAAAAATAAACATTAACTCAACGTGAATTACTTATTTAACGTAAAAGTTAAGCCGCTTCCCGTTATATTCCAGGAGGCGGCCCTTTTGTTATTTCCTCTTAATCCTAATATCCATTGCCTTCGCACGTTCAGCAAGTCTCTCCCTCGCTCGAGTGCAGACGTCGTGGATGGTAACCTTACCCATATCCACAAGGTCAGAGAATATGGCGAGAATTGTTTAAACAGCATGCTCGCTGCGAACCCTGTTAGAATAAATTATATGAATAGGTACCAGGAAATCATTAATGACTATAACAGCGAGCAGGACCAGGCAACAATTGAGAAGACATTTGCTGAACTTATGGCGCTTGCGAATACAATGAATGATGAGCAGCAACGCTATGTTCGAGAGGGCTTTTCAAGTGATGATGAACTCTCAATTTATGACATGCTGTTTTCCGATAACCTTTCAGCGAAGGATATAAAGGCTATTAAGCAGGTGTCAATTGATTAACTTGCGAAGGTGAAGGCAAAGATTGCTGAACTGGACCACTGGACAGATAAACAGGAAACGAAGGCAGCAGTGGATAATCTCATAAGGGATACACTTTGGGAGGAACTTCCGGATTCATACGATGATGCTCACATACCTGGATATAAGGATAAGATTTATGAATATATTTATCTGAGATACGGTATAAATAAAGCAGCATAATATAGGAGATAACCATTCATGGGCGAAACATTATATTTATTCATGATGGACGGTGACGTAAATGGCCGCCTATGCATACAGAAGACTAAATCTAATTGCTATATGTATAAGCTTTCACGGCAGGAAGTGGATAAGAGTAAGGACCTAGAATATATCAATACTCCTGGAGTTTATTTTCTCTTTGGCAGGGACGCTGATTCTGTGAAGCCATATGTCTATGTCGGTCAAGGAGAACATTGCCTTGACCGGAGCATACAGCCACATCCATTCGAAGCCAATGGAGCATCTTACTGGACTGAAGCTGTGTACTTTGTTTCTAATGACAACCACTTTGACCAGGGTACTATAAGTTACCTTGAGAACCGTTTTTGGAATGAGGTAAAGAAGGCTGACAGATATATACTGAAGAATGCTATTGAGCCTCACAAACCTACGCTTAAAAATTTTATTGAGGCTCCCCTTGAAGGCGACATAGTTGATGCCAAAACGTATATGGCGTCAATAGGTTATCCTGTGTTCGTGCCTTCGGTAAAGGGTATCAATGCTGCAGGGCACAAGGATGACCTGTTATATCTGACTTCGGTGAGCGGTAAATGGAATGCTATGGCTGTCATGTCAGCGGATGGATTTGTCGTTCTGAAGGGTAGCGTTATTTCGAATACAGTTGTGAAATCCTGTCCGGATAAAGTAAGGCAGCTTCGGAAGGCATATAAGGGTAAGATTAGCTCTGATAATGTGCTGTTAGAGAACATTCCTTTCAGCAGCCCATCCTACGCTGCGGACTTTGTGAGTGGCTATAGTATGAGTGGTCAGAAGGAATGGAAAAATAAGAATGGAAAGAGCTTGGGAGAACTAAGTGGGGATGATTCAGGAAAGACATCTACCACTACAGCACCCGCACCTGCCGCCACAACACCATCCGCACCATCATCAGATGATGCTATGTATCTTCAGTACGAGTGGAATGACAGGAATACAAAGCAGAAGTATATGGCTAAGTGTAAGGTGGTTGATAACATATTCACTGTATTATCAGGCAGCCAGATACGAATGACCGAAACCAAGGGTCTCGCACAGAAAGCACAGGCAGAAAGGAACCGTGTTAAGAAGGATATCAGCTCCGATAAGTCCTATGCTACCATTAAAGAAGACGTCCCCTTCACCAGTGCCTCAACAGCGGGTGGCTTCGTCGACGGCGGCAGTTGTGATGGTATGACCGCCTGGAAGGACGCGAATGGGAAGACGTTGAAGGAGTTGGTGAAGGGATAAAGTTAATATTTTTTCTGTATTACGTAAGCCAGAATTGTAAATGTATAGCGCAAGTGGAAAAAGCACATAGAAAAAAACGCTCTGACTGGTGAAGCCGGAGCGTTTTATTAATTATATGATCAATTATTCATTAAATAGTATTTTTTTAATCCTGAATTCTTCAATAAAGACTTGTACTTCTTTTTGCTAGGAACATAAATATATGCCCCATTTTTAGTTCCATTGAATGCGTTCTTCCCAATTTTCTTTATTATGCCTTTAAATTCGATAGTCTGAAGTGATGAGCATTTGTAAAAGGCATTTTTGCCAATCGTTTGAAGATCCGATGGGAATGTAACATAGTCTAGCTTTTTGCAGCCACTAAAAGCGTTATTCCCAATAGAAATCAACGAATCAGGAAGGTAAACGGAATATAGTTTTTTGTTGTTCTTAAAGGCATTGGCAGCAATTTGCGTGACCTCATATTCAATGCCATCATTCTTTATAGTTGAATCAATGGAAATTGACTCTTGATTCTTACTAAACGGGGCAATAAAGGCAACTTTGTTTTTACCTATCACTTTATAATGATTATTGTAATCATCCAGGATTTCAGTCCCTTTGGATAATTGATATTCTTCTATGTGGAAAGTGTATTCAGCGCGTGATGAATTATCAAATTTTAGGTACATATTTCCTGTGTACGGTGCCTGGAAAGTGTAGTAATCTGTTCCCTGGTCTTCCATTCTATAAGATACGCTATCAATTTCACTGTCATGCTCATTTACCAGAGAAATCAATATTGTTGAATCATTGAAGTTGAGAGGCTTATGAATTTCGTTACCTTCATCATCCCAATCGTAATTATAATCAACAAAATTATCAAGATATACCCTATATCCATCACCTTCGTTCACTTTGAAGCCATAGTACTCTTTTTCATCATCAGAGAGTTTCCCCGAAACACTTTGATCATAAGAAATAAACTCCGCTGAACTCAAGTATCCTGAAGCGGCCGATACGTTTAAAGGAGGTGACATAAGTAATGTGGTAGAACACAGAACAGCAAGGAGCATGGTCTTAAATTTCTTCATGATTTCTTCCTCCGTTTTGGTTTGTGGCGAATATTCGCTACAAGATTAATTGCTATCAACGTAAAGTATAGCACTCTTCTTATTGCTTTTCAATATATGGATTCATAGATTTATACATGATGTTTTTGCCAAGTCACAACACTTAATATTCAATCGCCGAAATAAGGTACACCGGATATTTCACATAGTCAAGCTCTAAGTTCTTCCCAATATCATCAACATCCGTAAGGGACCCGTTAATCCACCTGTAATTCCCTCGGAGTCCATCATTTTTAAGCATCTCCTGAGTGCTGTCTCGCTCGAAGAAGAGAATGGACACTGTGAACATACCTGCGCGTTCAGTTTTCTTTTTAGGGAGTTCAGAGAGTATATCTTATTATCCTTCTTATGCTTTATAACAGCCCCATCAGAAGTGGAGCATATCACATCATCGCCATCGTCAGCGGAATCACAGTATTTCACATAGACCATATCACCATCTCGGTACTTCGGTTCCATGCTCCGGCCATTAACACGTATAATCGCGTCAGCGGATTCACTTAGCTTACCCTTCCTGACGAACTTATATGATGGTTCCTCGTCTGAAAACTCGCATGAAGGACGGAAACCCGAATGGGGCAGGCCACATCAAGTGGTGGGATACTAACATCAAGCAGATTCTAAAGAACGAAAAGTACATGGGTGACGCGCTTCTTCAGAAAACTTACACTGAGGACGTTTTTTCAAAGAAACGGGTAAAAAACGATGGAACAGTGCCACAGTACTACGTTGAGGACAATCACGAAGCAATCATTCCCAAAGAAGTGTTTCATGAGGTCTAGGCCGAAATTGCCAGAAAAAGACATAGCACTTTCAAGAAAAGCAAGATCTGACGAGCAAGAAAAACAGAGCGAGCGAATGCGAGAATTCTTAGAAAGTCACACTTCAGAAGAACTCCAATACAAAGACGAATATGTGAGAAAACTAATTGACAGGATTGAGGTCAACTGGATGAGTTTAACAATTAAATTTAAATCAGGAACTGAGATAGAAGTTCCGATGTAAACACACAAGCGAGAGGCAGCTTCTTCCGGGATTGGAGGAGGCAGCTTTTTTTAGTTGTAAAATAAAAAATATCAACACTAGACGAAATTTTTATGGTATAATGGAATTGGTGGTACGTGAACACTACCTATGCATGGCCATATTATAGGTAGAGGGCCATTGAAAAATGTTAATGGAAGGAGTATGAACACATGGAGATGACTACTTTAGAGATTTCGATTCCTAAGGACATGAGGCAATATGTTGATAACATCGATGAGAAAACAAACATTCAACGGAACGCGATGATTCTATACCCCTATATACGTAATCATGTAATATCTCATGGTCGTGCCGCGGAGATACTTGGGATAAATAAAATTGACCTAATTGTTTGCTATGAAAATCTTGGATTTCCTTATCTGGACCAAAGCAAAGAGGAACTTGATGAAGACATACAAACTGTGATGAATACAAGGAGAAAGATGTAAATGCTGGTTGTTTCTGACACGACACCAATTATTTCTCTTCTTAAGGTTAAGAGAATAGATGTATTGGAATTCCTTTTTGGAGAAGTGTACATACCTAATGCGGTATATAAGGAATTAACGTCGAATCAGTTATTTATAGAAGAGGCGGAGAAAATAAAGAACTCTGCTTTTATAAAGACTGTTAACATTCCTATGGATGATTCGTTGAATATGCTAAGGAGAGCCACCGGCCTTGACTTGGGAGAGAGCGAAGCAATCTATTATGCTGATACACATGAAGCTGATTTACTGCTGATGGACGAAGCTAAAGGAAGAGAAGTTGCCAAGACAATGGGGTTAAAAATAACCGGAACCATTGGAATATTGATCGCTGCATATAGGGAAAAGTACCTTTCGAAAGAAGAGATACTTAGAATTATATCGATATTAAGAAACAGCGGCCGTCATATAAGTGATCAGTTATTTCGGATTCTTATTGATGAAATTGAAAAGTAAAACAGGTTATTCTTTTAGGGCGAAGTGCCAAACAGACCGGTTCTCAGGGAGCTTCCACGTTGAGACCGTAGCGCTAATGAGATATTGAGTAAGAGAAAAAAGACCGGTTCGCATAGACAATACAAACATCCTACGAAAAAGGGTAAAGTTACAGTTCCGATACACCCGGGGAAGGATATCAGCAGGAAAACAGAAGAAAGTATATTAAAGCAGGCGGGTTTACGATAAGTTTTAGTCTTGAAGGAGGCAAAATGAAACTAGCATATCCGGCAATATTTGAGCATTTTATAGAAGATGGTGAAGAAGGATATACAGTAGAATTTCCTGATTTAAAAGGCTGTGTAACGGAAGGCTTTAATCAGGCTGAGGCTATATTTATGGCTGAAGACGCGGCTAGCGGTTGGATTCTTGGAGAACTTGAAGAAGGTGATTCTATCCCTAAACCGTCAGACATTTCGACCATTAAGATACCGGCAGATGGCTTTGTAAGTATGATTGCGCTCGATATGGATACGTATTCTGAGAAATATGGGAAAAAAGCTGTAAAGAAGACATTAACTATCCCTGCGTGGATGAACACTTATGTTGAAACCCATGGAATAAGTTGTTCAAAAGTGCTTCAAGACGCAGTCAGCAATATTATTCAATCAGTTGGATAATCTGGAAATACGGGGTCAGATCCCATTAATTGACGGCATCCCCGGAATTGTCAGAATTGTTTAATACGTGATTAACTCTGTTGATACCTGACTGACTCTGTGGTATAATGTTAATTGTTAAATATTCGTTATGTTTTCGTTAAGTATGTAAAATCCAGTCGTATGACTTGCGGCTGAAGCAAAGGAGATCCACAGGTGTCAATTTTTTCATTCTTCACACTTTTCGGCGGTCTTGCCTTCTTTATGTTCGGTATGAGCCTTCTCAGTTCATCCCTCGAGAAGATGGCAGGCGGAAAACTCGAGAAGCTTCTTAAGAAAGTAACGGATAATCCGTACAAAGGATTTTTAGTCGGAGCGATAATCACTATCGCTATCCAGTCATCATCAGCAACCACAGTCATGCTGGTCGGCTTCGTCAATTCAGGTATCATGGAGCTGTCACAGACTGTAGGCGTCATCTTCGGTGCGGATGTCGGCACCACACTCACAGCATGGATCCTCTCACTGGCGGGCATCCAGGGAAACGGCAATATCTTCCTTGAACTGCTGAAACCGGTGAATTTTTCAATGATATTCGCATTCATCGGTCTTCTGCTCTTTACTGCAGGAAAGCGTCAGAAGACAAAAGATATCGGTACTATGGGCCTCGGCTTTGCAATACTCATGACCGGTATGACCATGATGTCTGATTCCATGTCACCTCTTGCGGATATGCCTGAGTTCGCTGACATGATGACGATCTTTAACAACCCTTTCATCGGTGTGCTCATCGGTACCGTGATCACAGGCATCATCCAGGGATCTGCTGCTACGATCGGTATACTGCAGGGTCTCTCAATGACAGGCCAGATCACGCTCGGCATGGCTATCCCTATCATCATGGGTGCGAATATCGGTACATGTATGACAGCGATCCTTTCTGCGATCGGCGTAAACAAGAAGGCAAAGAGAGTTGCGGCTGTTCACGTAGCTATCAAGATCGTAGGTACAGTGCTCTGGCTCATCATATTCTACGGCCTCGAACTCTTCTTCCACTTTGAGTTCCTGAACCGTAATGCTACGACATTCAACATCGCCGTATTCCATACAATCTTCAATGTTGCAAATACGCTTGTACTCTTCTGGTTCCGGAATCTCTTCGTAAAGCTCGCTTATAAGGTATTCCCTGACAGTGAGGAAGAGCAGGAGCTCTTCCTTGATGAACGTCTCATGGTGACACCTGGTATCGCACTTGCCGAGGTTCAGAACTCCATGGACCGTATGGTCAGCAAGACAAAGGCAAACCTCGACGAGGCTACCGATATGCTCTTAAATGGGTTTAAAGAGGAAACATTTGAGTTCGTCCAGAAGAACGAGAAGAAGATAGATGGTTACGAGGATCACATCGGTGCCTACCTCACAAAGCTCACGACGACCCAGCATCTTTCTGAGGAAGACAAGAAGAAATCCACGATGATCCTCCAAGGTATCGGAGAGTTCGAACGTCTTGCCGATCACGCTTCATATATTTCCAAGTCAGTCAATGAGCTTGATGAGAAGAAGATAAGATTCTCGCCTGATGCGCAGAATGAGCTTCACTGCGTGATAAGCGCCTGTCAGGAAAGCTACACGAGTGCGGTTGAGGCTTACCGTACCGGTAACATCGAGCTCGCAAGAAAGGCTGAGCCGCTCCAGAACGTCATCAGGACAATGTGCAGTACATTCAAGACAACACATGTACAGAGACTTGCGGACGGTACATGTACCGCCGTGCAGGGATTCGTATTCAATGATCTCCTCTACAGCTGCGAGCGTATCGGAGACCACAGCATGAACATTGCAGCAATCGTGCTCCGTATGTCCGCTGAGAATGAAGGCAGTGAGAAATACCTGCATGATATCAAGCTCAGAAAAGACCCTGAGAACGAACGAATGTACGATGAGTTCTATAATAAATACATGAAATAATCAGACGCCCTTCGATTTATAAATAGAATTTGATATAATAAAAAGGTAAAAATCAGCATTTGTGGAACTATAAATACAAAATTTAAATGTGCGACAAGAGCGGTCATATGTCTGAAACAATGCATGACAGAATCATGATTGGTGTGAATAAACTACAGCATTTCTTAACTCGAATCCTTGTGGTAATTTTTGTAGCGACATCAGTAATCGCTCCATTACCGTCCATAAACCCATTGCCCATCAGAGCATTTGCATCGACCGGGGATGATTACGTCGCAGGCAAGGCGTCAACGCTCCTTGATCTTAAGTGGGATGGGAGAGCTTCGGTTGTGGTAAATAATAACAAGCCTCAGATTAAAAAGCGCTACTTGAACTATAAGAAAACCTATATCAGAGCTGCCGGCCTTGATAAGTACCAGAGGCCTCACACAGTTCGAGCTGTGCTTGGCCCTGAAACATTGAATAACGGGTATCGCGCGCCTATAGGAGAGATAAAGCCTGTCGGCTGGCGGACCGTGAAGTACCCCGATATCGTTGAAGACCTATACGTTTTTAACCGTTGCCACCTTATAGGGCAGGCTGTATCGGCAGGGAAGTACTCAAAAATAGTTAACAGTAAGCTGAATCTGGTAACAGGAACCAGATATATGAACTTTGATGGCATGTTGCCGTACGAGAACGAGCTCCTTGATTACCTCCGCTTAGGGAAGGGACATGTGGTATACCAGGTCACACCTCTTTATAAGGACGATGAGCTCGTTTGCAGGGGTGTCTGGATGCAGGCCTATTCCATGGAGGATAAAGGTAAGGCAGTTTCGTTTAATGTATATTGCTTTAATATACAACCCGGAATTGAGATTGATTATGGTACCGGTGATACAAGTATTAAGAATAGCACTGCCGGGGAAATTAAGCTGGCGCTTAAATACGGAGCCACGTCAGTTAAGAGCGATGGGTATATAAGCTCATCGAAGACGGTTTATGTCATTAACCTGGCATCAAAAAAGTTCCACCTGCCATCCTGCGAGAGTGTAAAAACCATAAAGCCTAAGAATATGAAGAAGGGCAGGTACGATAGAAAAGAGCTGATTGAAAAAGGCTACAAGCCGTGTAAGACGTGTAAGCCATAGAATAAGAAAGCCGGAATAACGACGAAAATCTATAAAAGATTTACAGAAAATAAAACAATTGCGTTTTTGATACCAATAATGTATAATATATACATAAAATGGCACCAATAAGGAGATTTTATGTACAGAGAAATCACAGAACGGCTGAAAAAATGGAAGACAAAGAAGAACCGTAAGCCTTTAGTCCTTACAGGAGTAAGGCAGTGCGGCAAGACATACATCATAAAGGATTTTGGCAAGAACGAGTTTTCGGACGTTGCTTATTTTATGTTCGAGAAAAACGCCCGACTACAGGCCGTCTTTGAGATGGATTATGATACAAAAAGGATCCTGTCGGAACTCGACTTGATATGCGGTCATAAAATAGAAGCGGGGAAAACTCTTGTAATATTTGATGAAATTCAGGCGTGCCCTGACGCCATCGCGTCTCTGAAATTTTTCTGCGAAGAATGCAGAGAACTGCATATAATAGCTGCCGGGTCCTTACTCGGAGTGGAAATAGGCAAGGAAAATATTTCCTTTCCTGTAGGTAAGGTAGACAGGATGCAGATGTATCCCATGAATTTCAGGGAATTTCTGATTGCGGTGGGATATGGAGAACTTGCCAAGAAAGCTTCTGAAATGCATAAGGACAGCGAACTTTCAGAACTTTATACCATTCCGCTTGAACGAGAACTGAGAAATTTCTATTATGTAGGTGGGATGCCGGAAGCAGTCGGGGAATGGGTAGAAGACCATTCCGTTTCGGATGTGGACGAGATACAGAGAGGGCTTTTGGACGGCTATGAGAATGATTTTTCAAAACATGCTCCTACCGCAGAGGTGCCAAGATTAAGGCTTTTATACAAATCAATTCCCGAGCAGCTTGCCAAGGAAAATAATAAGTTTGTGTTTTCCCATGTTAAGGAAAGCGCGCGTGCGAAGGAATTTGAGAATAGCTTATCCTGGCTCTTTGACGCAGGCCTTGCCTACAAACTCTGCCTTGTGGAAAATCCGAGTCTGCCGTTATCAATGTATGCCGATGATTCATATTTTAAATTATATATGTCTGATGTGGGACTTCTCAGGTGTCGGACCAAGGTGCCTTATAATGATTTGATCGAGTGGAGAAGCGACAGCGTATACGCAAGATTCAGAGGAGCATTTACAGAAAATTTTGTGCTGACAGAGTTGCTTTCATATGGAATTGAGCCATATTTCTGGAGATCGGGAAATTCCGCCGAGGTGGATTTCCTTTTTGAAAATGATGGTAGGGCGATACCACTTGAAGCAAAGGCTGAGATTCGGACCAAGGCGCAGAGCTATAGGAGTTATTGTAAAAAATATCATCCGACACTTGGCTTTAGAGTATCATTTAAAAATGTCGGTATCAATACGATAGAAGATACAGAATCCGTAAGCCTTCCCCTCTATATGCTGTGGAATATATCCAAATACCTAAGCTGATGACATCAAAGTGGTGACGAAACGATAAAAACCGAGTTCGTCACCAAATAAAACTATGAGGCCCTTATGGTCGGACGGAACACTGAAAGTCGGCTTGACTTTGTTCGTGGATGATGATATTGTTATTTTATAAAAATGCCACATATGGCAATTATATAAAATACAGTGCAAGGAGAATATAAGCTACATGCAGACAAAGAATTTTGAGATAAATAGCGGAAATTGTATTCTTCGCGGTATGGAGCTTCTGCCGGATGGACTTGAAGAAAAGAGTAAAGATGGTTTCCCCGTCGCGATTCTCTCCCACGGTTTCGGAGCCAACATGATTCTCTCAATGCCATACGGAGAGTTCTTAGCTAAAAATGGTTATGCGGTTTTCATGTTCGATTTTTGCGGAGGGAGCCTTCCGGGAACAGGTAAGAGTACAGGGCGGCCTGAGGATATGACTATCGATACCGAGATACGTGACCTTCTTAATGTAATAAGCCTCGCGCAGAGTAAGTCTTATACAGACAAGAAAAATATATTCCTTTTAGGCGGAAGCCAGGGAGGCTTCGTTTCGGCGCTCACAGCGGCTAGACACCCGGATGAAATAAGAAAGCTTATCCTCCTGTATCCTGCTTTCTGCATACCCGATGACGCAAGAAATGGCCGACTCGGAGGCGCTAGCTATACCAAGGATAATCCCCCTGAATATTTTAATTGCCCGAACGGAATGCGCATAAGCCGCGCTTTCTATGACGGCGTTGTGGGCATGGATCCATTTTTTTTGGCAAAGGCTTACAAGGGTCCTGTTCTTATTATGCACGGAACCGATGACCCCGTGGTTGCCCCGGAATATTCTAAGAGGCTTCGCGATACATACGGAGATGAACGGTGTGAATTAATTATGATTTCCGGTGAAAGACACGGCTTCAGTGAGTCAGCCCGTGGAAATGTATGCGAAAACATGCTGGCATTTCTTAAGGCGTGATGGTGTTTGATTAGGAGGAAAAGGATATTATGAGTGATTTAATATTCAGAAACGCTGAAGAAAAGGATATACCTGAAATCCTGCGCTTGCTCGTGCAGGTAAATATGGTGCACCACAATATCAGACCCGATTTATTCAAGGGACCGGCTACAAAATATTCGGCAGAAGAAATGAAAACTATGGTTCGAGACATAGAAAATCCTATATTTGTATGCACGGATGAAGAAGGAAAATTCTTCGGATATATCATGTGCCGGATGGAACGCACGGAAGAGAGCGAATTAAGAACCGGAATAAAGACCCTCTATATTGACGATCTCTGCGTAGATGAAAAGGCGCGCGGACATCACGCAGGGGAAAGTCTCTATAAATACGCAGTAGCTTACGCCAAGAAAATGAACTGCTACAACGTTACCCTCCATGTGTGGGGAGGAAACGACAACGCGAGGAAATTTTACGAGCATATGGGAATGAAAGACCAGTATACATGCTTGGAAACCATCCTGTGACTGCCAGAAGAAAAGCATACCATCCCGTGTCTGGCTTCACGGCGTAGCCGTGGTGCCTGACTCGGGATAGGGTGATTCCCAATTGACTTGATAGCCCATAAGTGGTATCATTGATTTGGACTATAACGTACAAGTAATTACAACCTATGCAAGTTACTGCGGGTACAGTATAGGGAATAATGAACATAGCTCTGCCGTAAGCCCACGATTCGTGGTCATGGCGAAGCTATGTTTTTTACAGATAAAATTTTATGATATTAACAGGTAGAGAAGAATTCAAGCTGATATCCGATGCGGATTTGTTGGAGGTTATCAGGTATCCTAATGGTGGCCATACGAGTTTTTATGCTAAAGACGATAAATGCTATATAGTAGACACAGATGTATGGACTTATCATACACAGGAAGATATTTACGCATATTCGCTTTTAACGGATAAGCAAAACACTTATATGAAAAAATATAAGTGGGTGTACCGCTTTATAGTGGATGATTTGCGAAAGGACAGTAAGGAAAATATAATCGCTGATAATACATTTACGGGAGAAAATTTCGAAACAAAAGCTCGCGACCGTTCACAGGGAACAGATTCTTCGCCACTTGAAATGATTTTTGAAAAGCGCTTTTGTGAAGTGTATGGCGTAAATGCTCTAAAATATCTTGATAAGGAATATCCAATTTCAGACGGTGAGGGACATACCTCATTTATTGATTATGTAATCCATACAAAGCATGGAAATATAGGAGTTGAAGAAAACGGAGTAACTTATCATCATCCGCAGGAGATAGGAAAAGACCTATACCGTAAAATGCTAAATAAGCAAAATCTCTGCATGCGTTGGGGTATCAGACTTTTTCGATTTTCAACAGAGGATTGCGAATTTGAAAACAGAATAGATGACGATATAAGGAGTTTCTTTGGAAATGACACAAGCGGTTTCTTGCCGATAGAGCTTTCGGCAAATAGACCGGTAAAGCTTTACGAACATCAGGAACTGACATTACAAAGAATACATGAGCAGAGAGAACAGGGAATACATACATTTTTGATTCATTATCCGACTGCTACAGGAAAATCGTTAATAGTAGAGGAGGACCTGGCCGGGTATCTTTCTGAACACCGGGATGTTCTGGCGCTAATTCTTGCGCCAACCACAAGAATTATTGAAGACTGGCACGAAAGAGTAGACGGAAAGGAAAATAAAGAGGGAAATAGCAGACTTCTTTCACCATATAAAGACAGAATTATTATCAAATCCTTCAGCGATATAGCAAGGCACTATGAGGAATATAGTAAATCTGAGTTTGCCTATATAGTCGTTGACGAAGCTCATCATGCGGTAGCTCCGGTAATTCGCCGGGTAATCGAGTATTTCACGCCGGATTTTCTCGTAGGACTTACTGCGACAGATGAACGTCTTGACCATAAGAAATTATCGGAGGTTTTCGGAACCTATCAGACAGATCTCACGCTTGAAGAGGCGATGAGAAAGGGTATTGTCGCTGAGGCAAATGTATATAGAATTGAAACAAATCTTGATTTAAGCAAGGTTCGTTTTAACGGACAGGATTATGTAAACGCCGATCTTGAAAAAAGTATACGTGTCACTTCAAGAAATGAATTAATCGCAGACGTTCTCACTAAATATTTTAACGAGGAACCATTTGATAAATTACAGGGAGTTATTTTCTGCGTAAATACCGCGCACGCCGGTGAAATGGAGAAGGTTCTGAAGAAGAGGGGGATTTCCGTAGCCGCGTTTACAGGAAAAAGCAAGAATCCCGATAAGATAATGGAGGACTTTAAAAATCATAAAATCAGATTCCTGTGCGCATGCCAGATGATTTCTGAGGGCTGGGATTATCCTGAGCTTGGTATTCTTGTCATGGCAAGACCGACTATGTCAAAGGTTCTATATTTACAGCAGATTGGGCGGGGCTTAAGAAAAACTTCATCTAAGTCGCATGTTTTTATTATTGATGTGGTTGATCAATATGGGTCGTCTCTGATGCCATGCAGTATGCACAGCATTTTTCATAATCCGATGTATGCACCGTTTGGAAGTATATTAAAAAGGGATTATAAACCGGGTGATATTGTTACAATAGATGGCTTTTCTGAGCGTATTGAGCGAATAATCCCCGTAAATACCGAAACCTTTGAAGAAAAATATGGCGATTATCTGAACCAGGAACAGGTGGCGAGAGAATTCTTTTTGAGTACCGGAAGTATTACAAGCTGGATACAAAAGAAGAAAATAACTCCCGACTTCTCCTTTCCATTTGGAAGCAGAAAAATATATCTTTTCAGCCCTAATAGTGTTGAGAAAATCAGGACAGAAATGAATATTCCAAAGCATGATGATACTACAATTCGTAAGGATTTTTTCGACTTTTTAAAGGAGAGAGATTACAGTCTGTCTTATAAAATGCCGTTTTTGCTGGGCATTCTCCATCATCTGAATCAAAATGGTGAAGCTGATATTAATGATGTGCTGACAGAATATATCGCTTTTTATAAGGACAGAATCCAAAGAGGCTTGCCGGTCGATAGAAGTACCTGCCCATATACAGCTGATAATTTAAATGACATTTCCTTTGTAAAAAGGAATATGCTCACAAATCCCTTTGAGAAATTTGAAAGAAAACGTTTCATGTATTATTCGAAGAATCTAAATATGATTGCGATGAATCACAGCCTCTTCAGTGAGCTTACGAGAGACGATAAAAAGAATATTGAAAAGCAGATGCATGATGATCTCAAAAAATATTATAAAAATCTGGGTGGCCTCTGATGAATAATAAAACCATAGAATTCTATAATAACAATGCCGTTGATTTTTTGCGCAGGACGGAAAAAGCGGAAATGCATGACTTGCAGGATCAATTCCTAGGTAAGCTAAAGGTTAATGCGACTATTCTTGATCTTGGGTGCGGTTCCGGAAGAGATAGTCTGTATTTTCTAAATAACGGATTTGATGTTACAATGGTCGATGCCTCGCAGGCAATGTGTGCGGCAGCAGGAAAGCTTACCGGGAAGACTGTTATCAACGGTGATTTCTTGACATTTAATGCAGACAAGAAATTTGATGGTGTCTGGGCATGCGCCTCTCTCTTACATCTTAAAAGAACGGAAATTCCTGAAGCGATATTACATTTCACTCCGATGTTAAATGATAAGGCGGTTATTTACCTCTCATTTAAATACGGTGATTTCGAGGGAGAATGTAACGGGAGATATTTTACCGACCTCACAGAAGATAGCTTCAAGTTTATTTTATCAGAGGTTAATGAGAAAGCAAGGGAGCTTGCTCCGGGAAGACAATTTAACATAGAGAAAATATTTCAGACCGATGACGTCAGACCCGATAATAATACCAGGTGGCTGAATATATTTTTACGCTACATAATGGCAGACCTGGGATGGGATGAATCTAAGTTCGATAAAAGTGCCGATAAAAAAGTGCCGATAAAAAGTGCCGATAAAAAATAGCGAATAATCAGCGGATTCATGATTACAAAAAGGCAGTATATAAAGAGGTAGTTTAAGGAGGACAACCCATGTTTCGTGAGATGAGACGTTTTAAGCAGCAGGTGAGTGAGGATGAGTGTCTGCGCATTTTAAATGAGGGCAAGAGGGGCGTGCTGGCGGTTCTGGGCGACGACGAATACCCGTATACCGTGCCTCTGGATTTCGTATATGAAGACGGTCACATTTATTTTCACTGCGCCATGGAAGGGCATAAGCTTGACGCGGTGAGGAAGCACGACAAGGTCTCATTCTGCGTTCTTTCAGACGGAGTGAAGGAAGAAAATGACTGGTGGTATCATTTTACCAGCGTTATAGCCTTCGGAAGGGTAAGCGAAATAACCGATGAGGGCGAGAAAAATAAGAAACTACGCCTGCTTGGCACTAAATATTTTCCTGACAATGAGCATCTTGAAAAAGAAATGGGAAGCGCGGGGAGGACCGTGGTCCTTGATTTAACCATAGATCACATGACCGGCAAGGCAGTCAGAGAGAAGTGAAATGACAGAATTACAGGAAAAGCTATTGATGTTACAGGATGTTGAGTACCGTGACTTTCAGAGCGGGCTCATGCCGACCATGAACAGGGAAACGATTATCGGTATCAGGACACCTGTCCTTAGGGCATTTGCGAAGGAATTCTCTAAGAAAGGGAAGACAGTTGATATTTTTATGAGGAAGCTGCCTCATTTTTATTATGAGGAAAATAACCTTCATATGATGCTTATCGCGGAGATCAAGGATTATGACCGCTGTATCCTTCTCCTTGAGAGGTTTCTCCCCTATATAAATAATTGGGCCACGTGCGATTCGCCTGCTCCGAAGTGCTTCACGAAGCATAAGGAAGAGCTTCTTCCCCATATCTATAAATGGATTGCCTCCGGTGAAACCTATACAATCCGCTACGGAGTCGGAATGCTTATGAGACTCTATCTTGACGAGGACTTCAAGCCTGAATATTTGGAGCTTGTCGGTAAAATAAAGTCGGATGAGTATTATGTAAATATGATGATCGCCTGGTATTTCGCGACAGCCCTAGCGAAGCAGTGGAACTCTGCCATCATCTGGTTAGAGGAGAAGCGCCTGCCCGAGTGGGTCCACAAGCAGACAATAAAGAAGGCGTGTGAGAGCTTAAGGATTTCCGATGAGAAAAAAGAATATTTGAAAAAACTGCGACAGTAATTAAAATACGGGGTCAGACCCCATTAATTGGAGTAGCCGGCACGAAAGATTTCACAAAGGAGGTCCACATGAAAAGCACAAGAAGGATCGCGTCCGTCAGGCGAGTCACAAAGGCTGCAGCTGCCCTGGCCATTGCAGCACTCTTCGCTCTCCGGCTTTTTCCAAATCAGGTATTCGCGGCGTCAGAGACGGTCGTGAAAAGTTCTGCCCCGGACCAGATGTGGGTCGGGGACGAGGGAACCTTCTCCTTCTATCTCTACGGCAATGGGGCAAACCCAAAGAAAGATGCCACAGTTACCACCAAGCCTAAGGGCCGGCTGGCGACGTCGAAGATCCATTATAAAAAACTGCGTTGGTCTTCTGGCGGCAGCGGCACTTCCTTTTTTTACTATGCGACATTCACCGTCACAGCAAAGAAAAAGGGCAAGGCAAATGTCACCGTCAAAGCAGAACGGACCGGTGCAGTCACCTGGCAGGTCAAGGTCATGCCGGCACTAAAGGACCAGTCGAAGCCAGGCATGGTCGGCTTCATCGACTGGATGCTGAGAAAGGACGATCTCTCAGACCTGCAGAAAGAAGATCTGACCATGGCAAAACGCATGCTCGAGCTCGCCCAGGCGGAAAAGATCAGCGACTGGCTGCCGGATTTAAAGGATTATTACGGAGCAAAAGTCGAAAACGGAGTGACCATGAATCTTTCTGACCCGGATGACCCCACCTCCGTCACAAACCTCCATGCGAATTACGAGGGCTACAGGGAGCTCGTCCGGCAGCAGATGAAGGACCCTTATCGAAACATCATCCTGAAGAACAAATTCGGCACGGTCGACCTGCCCAACGGTACCCGGCCCTACACGAATTTCAAGACTGTAGCCGGGTCAGCAATCGACCTCGACCGGTTCAAGTACTACCACATGCACAATCCCTCTTGGGGTACGATAAAAAAGGTGATGAATCCTACAGCTTCGCCGGCAGCGAGGTCTGGGCCAGTCGCTCTGACGCAGCGAGCGGCGTTTCCCTCTTATACGGCGAGCGCACTTACCTCGACACCGCCATCAAAAAGCTCGGCTACTCGAAGAAGAGCCTGACCTATACGCAGCTCGAGGAGGCCTACTCGAATGCCGGTAAGTACGGCGAGATCGGCCACTACATCTTCCTAAACGAAGCCAATCCTGAGTCCATCGTCGGCTTCGCTGCCGGCAGCGGCGGCTCCCTCGGTCACGAGAGCTGGGACCAGACCTTCGTCACGAGGCCAGATACTGCGAAGCAGGCCTATTTCTACACGTTCGAGGAATATGACACGCTGGTCAGCCAGTATCTGAAGGAGATCGGGTTCGTGGAGTAATCATGTATGGAGTCAGCCGCAAGGGCTAGCTCATATCTAGATCGGCGTAAGGAAGTATGCAAATACGGGGTCAAACCCCATTAATTAACATAGCTCCGCTACAAGGCCACGATTTGTGGTCATGGCGGAGCTATGTTTATTCTGAAAGGAAAATTGTATGTATAAGGATATAGAACCCGGAAACGCGTCAGAGTATGACGTTGAAAACCTAGCAGTCAATCCCATTTCTCCACTCATTGGAAAGAGAGTAATATTTCTTGGAAGCTCTGTCACATATGGAGCGGCAGCCGGGGGCACATCATTTGTCGAATACCTGGAGGCAATAGATGGGATAATAGCAGTGAAAGAGGCCGTTTCAGGCACAACACTGGCGACAGGCAAGGCCGAATCATATGTTGAGAGAATAAAGAGGATTCCTGAGAATTTCAGAGCTGATGCCTTCATTTGTCAGCTGTCTACGAATGACGCAGGACAGGATATGGCGCCGTTAGGACATGTTGTTGCTAATGAAGAAGAATGTAATACCGCGACTGTTGCCGGGGCGATACAGTACATCATAAGCTTTGCGCGCAAGACATGGGGATGTCCTGTCATTTTTTATACGAACTCAAGATTTGAGAGTGAAAAATATCAGAAAATGGTGGAACTGCTTCACAAAATCGCTAAGCAGGATAAAATTACAGTTTTGGATTTATATAATGATTCGGAGATGCTCTCTGTAAATTCTGACGATTATGCTTTGTATATGCATGATTCGGTGCATCCCACAAAAGCCGGGTATCTGAAATGGTGGACAGGAAAGTTTGAGGATTGCCTGCGCAAGGTATAATTGATGATAAAGGTATTTTATTAAACTATCCAAAGTGGCAAAAAAATAAAGAAGGCCTCGGCATTAGCCGGGGCCTTTTTTATGTCTTAGGCGGTACTTGACCTTCCCGCTTACCTTGTAGTATAATGAAAATAGTCTTCCGCAAAGAGGGGTTAGACCCCCGTCTTGTGGAGTCTTAGTTAAATATTTGAGGAAAATAAGTTGAAACAGGATAAAAATGAAAGAGGACGTTTCACGGGGCGATTCAGGCTATATTTTGCCTGGCCTCTGTGGCTTTCTATACCGGTAGCGATGCTTGCTCTTCTTGTCGACTATAGCGACAGAAGAAACGGAATTATAGCGTTTGTGATTGTAGCGGCCTATATCACCTTGGCGCTGATGCTCTTCTTTTTCCGCTACGCGGGCCTTGGCCGCGAGATGATAAGCTTTGGCATGGAATTCGCGAAGAATGAGAAGGGCATGCTTAAGGAGTTCGTTGTTCCCTACTGCGTTATAGATGGCAAGGGTAATATTCTATGGTATAATGATGCCTTTTATGACCTTTACAGCAAGAAGGGCTCACTGAAGCACCCTATATACGAGGCTATACCCGAGCTCAGTCCTGATGCCTACCCGGACATGGATGTGCTTGATGGTGAAGAGAAAATCACAATAGGTGATAAGGACTTTAAGGCCGTAATGAGAAGAAACATGGAAGATAATTCCGCCCTACCCGGTGGCGGAGCCATGATTTCCATATTTTTCTATGATGAGACCGAGATAAATACCCTCATCCGTGAAAATCGCGACAAGCAGATGATAGTCGGGCTTCTTTATATAGATAATTATGAGGAGGCTCTTGAGAGTATTGACGAAGTCCGCAGGTCACTTCTTATGGCCCTTGTCGACAGGAAGATAACCCGCTTCATGCAAGGGATTGACGCGGTTGTCCGTAAGCTTGAGAAGGACAAGTATATCGTTATTTTCAGGCAGAAATATCTGTCAGAGCTTCAGGTTTCGAGATTTTCGCTTCTTGACGATGTGAAGTCGGTAAATATCGGAAATAATATGGCCGTTACCATTTCGATAGGTATCGGTGTGTCGGAGGAGTCGTATTCTCGTGAGTTTGATTACGCGAGAGCGGCTATAGATATGGCGCTCGCCCGTGGCGGCGATCAGGTCGTAATTAAGGAGAAGGACCACATCCAGTATTATGGCGGCAAGAGCGCTACGCAAGAGAAGACTACCCGAGTTAAGGCCCGTGTCAAGGCTCATGCCCTCTCGGAGCTTATTGAGGTCAAGGATAATGTCCTCATTATGGGCCATAAGATGGCGGATGTTGATTCTGTCGGAGCGGCTATAGGTGTTTATCGTGTGGCGAAGACTCTGAATACTAAGGCGCATATTGTTATCAACGACATTTCAACCTCTACGGCGCCTATTATCGATATGATGAATGAGAGCGGCGATTACGAGGATGACCTCTTTATCAGAAGTGACAGGGCTCTTGAGATGGTAGACAGTAACACTATGCTTGTCGTCGTCGATGTCAACCGCCAGAGCTACACGGAATGTGAAGAGCTTCTGAGCCGTGTAAGCACTATTGTCATTCTCGATCACCACAGGCAGGGCGAGGATGTCATCCAGAACGCGGTGCTTTCGTACATAGAGCCTTACGCTTCATCGGCCTGTGAAATGGTTGCGGAAATTCTCCAGTATATAGACGGAGATGTAAATATCAAACCGCCGGAAGCTAACGCCATGTATTCGGGTATTATGATTGATACCAATAATTTCCTTGTGAAGACCGGTGTAAGAACCTTCGAGGCGGCCGCCTTCTTAAGGCAGAAGGGCGCTGATGTAACGAAGATTCGTAAGACCTTCAGAAGTGATATGGACGCCTTTAAGTTCAGGGCTCAGAGTATAAGCACAGCGGATGTTTATCTTGAGCATTACGCCTTCGCCGAATGCGAAAATACCGGTGTCAAGAATCCTACCATATTGGGTGCCCAGGTTGCGAATGAGCTTATGGATATTTCAAATATCAAGGCTTCGTTCGTATTTACCCCGTATGACGGCAAGATTTATATTTCCGCAAGGAGTATAGATGAATTAAATGTTCAGACTGTCATGGAGAAGATAGGTGGCGGCGGTCACATGTCGGTTGCCGGTGCGCAGCTTACCGGAGTGACGGTGCCTGAGGCTATGGATAAGGTCAAGGCAGTACTTGATAAAATGAATGAGGATGGTGATTTATCATGAAAATAATCTTACTTGAGGATGTAAAATCTCTCGGCAAAAAGGGAGAAATTGTAAATACAAGTGACGGCTACGCCAGGAATTTTCTTATGCCTAAGAAATTAGGAGTAGAGGCTACTCCTGCTAACTTAAATATGCTAAAGCAGCAGCAGGCCGCTGAGGCTAAGAGGCAGAAGGAAATATTGGAGGAGGCGAAGGAGCTTGCCAAGGTCTATGAGAGCAAGACAGTTAACCTTAAGATAAAGGTAGGCAAGGGCGGCAAGACCTTCGGTTCCATTTCCGGCAAGGAAATTGCTGAGGAGGCGAAGAAGCAGTGCGGTCTCGACATCGATAAGAAGAAAATGGACCTGCCGGAGCCTATCAGAACTCCTGGCATTTTTAACATTCCTGTTAAGCTTCATCCTGAGGTTACGACAACAATTAAGGTTCACATAGAAGAGGAGATAAAATAATGGATGGGAATGTCGCTTCGTTTGGCAGCAGTGAGGCTGTCATAAAGCGTATTCCGCCACATGACACTCTCGCTGAACAATCCGTGCTTGGCGCTATGATCCTTGATAACGACACTATTGATGAGGTCGCGAATATCGTGTCGGCGTCTGATTTCTACAATAAGCAGTATCAGATTGTATTTGATGCGATAATGAAGCTTCACGAGGCGGGAAGTACTGTTGATGCCGTCACTCTTCAGGATAAGCTTAAGTCAAGCGATCTCCCACCTGAGGCGGCTAACGCCGGTCTTATAGCCGAGCTTCTCGCGGCAGTGCCTGTCAGCGCGAAGGTTAAGGATTACGCGAAAATCGTATATGATAAGTCGATGTTAAGACAGCTTATCAAGACAACGACTGACATTTCAACCGACTGCTATAATGGCCGCAAGCCTCTGCCTGAGATTATGAACGACACGGAGCAGAAGATATTTAACCTCCTTCAGTCCCGTAATACCGGTGACGAGGAGCCGCTAAGAACAACGGTTGTCAGGGTAATACTCGACATAGAGAATGCGTCTAAGACCAGGGGAAATATTACCGGGATTCCTACGGGATTTACGGATCTCGATTACAAGACAGCCGGCCTTCAGAATTCCGATTTCATACTGATAGCGGCTCGTCCGTCTATGGGGAAGACCGCGTTCGCGCTGAATCTGACTCATTACATTTCAATAAAGAAGCATAAGGCTATCGTTTTCTTTTCTCTTGAGATGAGCCGCGATCAGTTGGTTAAGCGTCTCCTCGCTCAGAATGCCTTGGTGGATTCACAGAAAATCCGTACAGGCGAGCTTGATGCCTCGGAATGGTTTAAGCTGGCGGACGCGAGCCGGGCCGTGGGAGGAGCGAATCTCACGATAGAGGATACGCCGGGGATTTCGGTAGCTGAGGTGAGAACCAGGTGCAGGAAGCTTAAGCTTGAAAATAAACTCGATCTCGTAATGATTGATTACCTCCAGCTTATGAGCGGACGAGGCAGGGTCGAGTCGAGACAGCAGGAGATTTCAGAGATTTCACGTTCTCTGAAGGCGCTTGCCCGTGAGCTTGATGTGCCGGTTATTGCCCTCTCGCAGCTATCACGTGAGTGCGAGAAGAGGGATGACAAGCGGCCTATGCTTTCAGACCTTCGTGAATCGGGAGCTATAGAGCAGGACGCGGATATGGTCATGTTTCTCTACAGGGATGAATATTATAATAAAGATACCGATAATCCGGGGGTTACGGAGCTGATCATCAGCAAGCAGCGTAATGGGCCTACAGGAACCGTGAAGTTAGGCTGGCAGGGACAGTATACAAGATTTGTAAATCTTGCGAAGGAGTGAAAATGATCATCGCGGATATCCACAACCATACGGAATTTTCCTTTGATTCCGAGGCCCCGATGGAAGGGCAGATTCTGTCGGCGATAGAGAAAGGCATGAAGTATCTCTGCTTTACGGAGCATATAGACTTATACATGCCGGTTCCTCTCGAGGCCGTTTGCAGGGTGCAGGACGACAGCATTTACAGGCCCGCTCTCCCTGCCTATATGGCGAAGAGCCATGAGCTTGCTGATAAATATAAGGACAGAATTACCGTCTTTTCAGGTATAGAAATGGGGATGCTTCCGAAGGCTTTTAACGACTATCGGAGCATTTTAAAGGAATATCCCTTTGACTTCGTCCTGGGGAGCCTTCATACGGTCGACGATTTGGACCCATATTATGAGACCTACTGGAAGAAGCATCCGGGCAGTGAAGGGGTGGAGCGCTATTTTTCCGACCTCATTTCTTATATAAATGAGTTTAACGAGTTTGATTCTCTCGCCCACCTTGATTACGTAATCCGCTACTGTCGCGATGAGAACGGGAATCCTGTCGGTCGCAATTACAGGTATTCGGATTATGGCGACTATATTGATACTATCTTAAAATGGGTCATTTCGCATGATAAGGCCCTTGAAGTAAATACAGCGGGCTTTAAATATGGTCTCGGTAATCCTAATCCGAGGGCTGAAGTCCTGCGAAGGTATCGTGAGCTTGGCGGTGAGCGGATAACCATAGGCTCTGATGGGCATTCCGCTGACAAGCTCTGTTTCGCCTTCGACAAGGCAGAGGACCTTTTGATATCGCTTGGTTTCACATATTATGAAGTATTTAAGGGAAGGAAGCCATTCAGACTGAAGCTTGGCTGAGGCCTTTACGTATAAATTATATAGGAGATGTATAGAGGATGAATCCTGTCGCGTCTTTCTTTTACCAGCTTTTTATAAATCGCATTCTTTGGGATGGGCTTATATCCTGGGCTGTCGCCCAGGTTGCTAAGGCTATAATAAATGCCTGTATGACCCACCGGTTCTCTAGAGAACGTCTCTTCGGAGACGGCGGCATGCCGAGCGGTCACTCGGCGACAGTTACTTCAGTGGCCCTTGCGACCGGAGCTGAGTGTGGCTTTGATTCCCCTGTATTCGCGGTTGCCGCAATCGTTGCGATAATCGTAATGCATGACGCTATGGGCGTGCGTTACGAGACGGGAAAGCAGGCGAAGGTTCTTAACAGAATGATAGACCTCTTCAAGGATATGGGCGATACCGAGATATCAAATGAGAAGAAGCTAAAGGAATTCGTTGGCCACAGTCCAATGCAGGTTCTTGCGGGCTTTGCCCTGGGAGTGGTGGTTACAGTAGTTTTCTATGCGTGCGTAAGATGAAAACGTTCCCAGCCTTAAACACTTTTTAGATTTATTATTGAAAAATATACTAAGATGTGTTAAAATATACAGACGTGGGTGATGTAGTCCGACTTAATGTCGGTATATAATGTGTTGGGGTTTGCCTGTCGGCTTGATATGCATGGGGAGCACGGATGGCCGTCGAACGTAAAGCAGACCACAATATTGGGTTATTCAGGAAAGAAAGACTGTGAGGAGTCAATCATGGTAAAGAAGAATGTTAACCTGTCAGATAACATCGATCTGACACCGGATTTCATAGCTGAGCTTGTGCAGACAGCATGCAAGTACGACAGCAACAGCTATGTCATTGCCGGGAACAAGAAAATCAACCTTAAGAGCATCATGGGCGTAATGTCGCTCGTGACGGTCAAGGACAGGAGCCTCACGCTGACCACTGAAGGCGGCGATGAGGGCACGGCGATGGACGCTATAGAAGGATTTATCGGGCGCGCATGCGCGTAATCACGGTAACCAGCCTTATGCTATCAGTCCGAACCCCTGACCGATGATGGTTGGGGGTTCTTTTTGTTTTAGTCAGAATAGAAAGCCCTGTAAGCTTTTTAGATAGAACAAATTCGTTTTTACACGGAGGTAATATTATGGCAAATGTACCTACGCCTCATATTGGCGCTAAAGAAGGAGATTTCGCTAATACCGTACTCCTTCCGGGAGACCCTCTAAGGGCAAAATATATAGCGGAGAATTATCTCGAGAATCCCCGCCTTGTTACTGAAGTCCGTAACATGTTAGGCTTCACGGGCACTTATCACGGCAAGGAGGTTTCCGTAATGGGAGCCGGCATGGGTATGCCAAGTATCGGCATCTATTCCCATGAGCTCTTCAATTTCTACGGAGTAGAGAAGCTTATAAGGATTGGCAGCGCCGGTTCGCTTTCAGAGAAGGTTCATGTTCGCGATATCGTTATAGGCGAGGGCGCCTGCACCAATTCATCATGGGCTAATCAGTACGGAATCCACGGAACATTCGCTCCGATAGCTGATTTCGACCTCCTCCGTAAGGCAGTAGAGACAGCTGAGAAGCAGGGCGTTCACGCTGTGGTTGGAAATGTGCTTTCGAGCGACCAGTTCTACAATGATGACCCGCACGCGAACGATGTATGGATAAAGATGGGAATTCTTGCGGTTGAAATGGAGGCAGCGGCCCTCTATATGGAAGCTGCCAGATCTAAGAAGAAGGCGCTCTGCATCTGCACCATAAGTGATGAGGTTCTTACGGGAGTAGAGCTTGACAGCGCTGAGAGACAGACGGGCTTCAGAAAGATGATGGAGCTTGCCCTCGAGATAGCTTAAGCAACCAAATATTTACATAAGAGGTAATGCAATGACTAACGAAGAAATGTTAAGACACGTAGACCATACACTCCTTGCCCAGACAGCGACCTGGGATGATATCAAGGTCATTCTCGACGACGGGATCAAGTATAATACCGCGTCAGCCTGCATCCCTGCCTGCTTCGTAAAGCAGGCGGCCGAGTATGTAAATGGCAAGCTTCCTATTTGTACCGTAATCGGCTTCCCTAACGGATATGACACCACGGCCGCTAAGGTCTTCATGGCTAAGGACGCTATCGCGAATGGCGCTTCAGAGGTCGATATGGTAATAAATGTTGGCTGGCTCAGAGCTAAGGAATATGACAAGGTCCTTGACGAAATGAAGCAGATCCGCGAGGCTACAAAGGGTCACGTACTTAAGGTTATCATCGAGACCTGCCTTCTTACTGACGAAGAGAAGATAAAGATGTGCGAGCTTGTAACGGAGTCAGGCGCTGATTATATCAAGACCAGTACCGGATTCGCGGGCGGCGGCGCTACATTTCCTGATGTGGAGCTTATGGTCAAGCATGTCGGTAAAAATGTTAAGGTTAAGGCATCAGGCGGCATCAAGAGTCTTGAGGACGCTCAGAAGTTCCTTGAGCTCGGCGCTGACAGACTTGGCACCAGTCGCATAGTTAAGCTTATAAAAGCCGGAGGCAACTAAATGGGCAGATTCAAACGTATTTTCGTTGTAGTTTGTGATTCCATGGGAATGGGCGCTATGCCTGATTCCGAGAAGTTTGGCGATGTCGGAGTTGATACACTGGGCCACATCGCTGAGAAGATGGACCATTTTAACATTCCAAATCTTGTAAAATTAGGCCTTGCTAATTTAAAGCCTATGGACCGCGTAACTCCTACCGAGCATCCTATGGCATATTTTTGCCCTATGAGGGAAGCGAGCAACGGCAAGGACACCATGACAGGCCACTGGGAAATGATGGGCCTCCTTACGACGAAGCCTTTCGTTACATTTACGGATACAGGATTTCCTCCTGAGCTTATCGCTGAGCTTGAGAAGCGCTGCGGGAAGAAGGTTATAGGAAATAAGGCGGCTTCGGGTACGGCAATCCTCGACGAGCTTGGTGAGCAGGAAATTAACGAAGGCAAGATGATTGTCTATACCTCAGCGGATTCTGTTCTTCAGATTTGCGGAAATGAGGAGACCTTCGACCTTAATAATCTCTACAGATGCTGCGAGATTGCCCGTGAAATCTGTATGAAGGATGAGTGGAAGGTAGGCCGTGTCATCGCGAGACCTTATGTAGGAAAGCATAAGGGCGAATTTAAGAGGACGAGCAATAGGCGCGATTACGCTGTGAAGCCATTTGGCGCCACCGCTCTCAATGCCCTTAAGGACGCGCATTTTGACGTAATTTCTATCGGTAAGATTAACGATATTTTCGTAACCGAAGGCATAACTGAAGCCTTCCATTCCAACAGCTCTGTCCACGGTATGGAGCAGACCATAGAGCAGCTTGAGAGAAAGGACTGGGAAGGACTTTGCTTCACAAATCTTGTTGATTTTGATGCCCTCTGGGGTCACAGAAGAAATCCTGTAGGTTACGGTGAAGAGATAGAGAAGTTTGACGTAAACCTTGGCAGGTTCATAGACGAGATGACTGATGAGGACCTTCTCTTTATCACAGCCGATCACGGAAATGATCCTACCTACACAGGTACCGATCATACACGTGAGAAGGTGCCTCTTATAGCTTATTCACCGGCATTTACCGGCTCGGGGGCTCTTCCTGAGCGTGATACCTTCGCCTGCCTTGGCGCTACCATAACCGAGAATTTTGGCGTTAAGATGCCGGAAAATACAATCGGCAAATCGATGCTTGAGGAACTGAAGTAACATATAAAAGGGGCGGAATCCGCCCCTTATTTTGAAATTTATGAGAAATGATATCAGAGATTCTTTAATAAAATACTGTGAGAGGCAGTTTGGGGCGGAACCGGCCAGAAATGAAAAGTACGAAGAACCGAATATTATAATAAAACACAGGTCTACAGGAAAAGAATATGCGATTTTTTTTGAAGCGCCGGTGAATAAAATAAGGGGATACAACGCTTTTTCATTGCCGACTGTAAATATTCTTGTAGTCAGGTGCAGCGAGGAAAAAATACAAGAATTGCTTGAACGTCGGGGATTTTTCGAAGCATATAAGAGGAATTCTAAAATGTGGATAACGGTCCTGTTATCAGGCTTTATCGACAAAGAAAAATATATAAATTTGCTAAGAAATGCTTTTGAGTTGACTGATGACCCTAAGCATAGTGAGCTTGATTTCCTGACGGATACCAGGCAGGATAAGAGTAAGAGATTCTCTGAGGCATATAAAGACGCGCCAATTGATTTCTCCAAGGTGAAATCAAGAAGAAAACGTGCTGAACTTGAAAAGATAAAGGCAGGAATAAAGAAGAGCAGTGATAATTTAAAAAATCAGTCAAAAGAAGAAAAGGAGAAAATAAATATTGATTTTGACTCTCTTCAAAATATCAGGAGCGATGCCGCTGTGACGATGGAGAAGCTACTTACAGAGGAGCAGCTTGATGGCGACAAGCCGATGCCTGAAATGAGCTTGCAAGAAGAGGAATCAAAACAGGATGCGATAGATGCTGACATGTTTTTCACAGGGCATGAAATTTATTTTTTGAAAGCATTGCTTAACGGTAAAGAATATAAGAAGTATTTATCCTCTAATCACATAAAACTGTCAATGCTAATTGACAGCATAAACGAGAAAATGATGGATACCACAGGTGATACCGTTATAGAATTTAACGGTGATGAGCCTGAATTAATAGTAGATTATATAGAAGATATAAAGGAAAAATTATAAATGGAGACAGAGAGAAAAATCCCGAAAAGAATCGCGGGAACAGTAATTAATTCACTAAAGGGCGGAGTCGTGCCTAGAATCGGTCTTCCCTATATCACAGTAGGCAGAAAATCAGAGATTGATGCCCTCCTTCACGATGTGGAAATTATAGAAGACGGAGGAGCCTCATTTCGCTTTATAGAAGGTAAATACGGAAGCGGAAAGAGCTTCTTACTGCAGACCATGCGGACCTACGTTATGGATAAGAATTTTGTGGTCCTTGATGCCGACTTATCTCCGGAACGAAGACTCCAGGGCACAAAAGGCCAGGGCCTTGCGACCTATCGTGAACTCATTAAAAATATGTCAACAAAGACCCGGCCCGAGGGAGGAGCCCTTTCACTTATCTTAGACAGGTGGATAAGCGCTCTCGAATCCGAGGTTTCTGAAGAAAAGAATATTTCTGATGGAGATCCGGAATTTAATAAAGTGGTCGAGGAAAAAATAAATTCAGCTGTAAAAGAAATGGAAGACCTTGTGCATGGATTTGAATTCGCGAAGCTCCTTAAGACCTATTATATTTCAACCGTTAATGATGATGAAGGGACAAAGAGCCTTATTTTAAAATGGTTCCGAGGCGAATATAATACAAAGTCCGAAGCAAAAGCGGAATTAGGCGTGAATTTATTTATAAGCGATGACGACTGGTATGAATATATAAAGCTGTTCGCCACATTTTTAAAAAAGGCCGGATATAACGGCATGATGATAATGATAGACGAGCTTGTAAATATTTATAAAATTCCTAACGCCATAAGCCGCCAGTATAATTATGAGAAAATATTAACCATGTATAACGATACCATGCAGGGAAAGGCAAAATATCTTGGCATAATTATGTCGGGTACCCCTCAGTGCGTAGAGGATAGACGCAGGGGAATATATAGCTACGAGGCCCTGAGAAGTCGTCTCGCCGAAGGTAAATTTTCAAAAGAAGGAGCCAGAGATATGCTCGCGCCTGTAATTCACCTCGAGCCCCTGACACCGGAAGAGATGCTTGTACTGGTAGGGAAGCTCGCTGATATTCATGGCGTATTGTATGGCTATGAAAATAAGCTATCAGACAATGATCTGGCGACATTCATAAAGGCGGAATATGATCGTGTGGGAGCTGACAGCCATATAACTCCGAGAGAAATTATCAGGGATTTCATAGAGTTACTGGATATACTATATCAGCATCCGGAGAAGAAAATCTCGGAGCTATTGACCGGTGAGGAGTTTGCATTTTCCACACCGTCAATTAATAATGAGGATGGCAATTCGAAGGGAAAGGAATTCGCTGAATTTACAATATAATGTAGCTATTGCTCATCCTTTATGTATTCCTTTGGTGACAGACCATAATATTTTTTAAAGGCTTTTGAAAAAGTAAATATATCAGAGAAACCCACGGTGACGGCTATGTCCTGAACCGTGGTATTTTTTTTCTTAAGGAGAGACGCGGCCTTACGCATGCGGGTAGTAGTGATGTATTCGTGTATTGAATTCCCGGTGGCATCCTTAAAGAGACGGGACAGATAGCTTCTGTTTATCCCGCAGGCGGCCGCAAGTCCCTCTACAGTAAGGTCAGGAGAATTATAGTGAAGCTGTATGAAGCGAATTGTCTTCTTTACGTAAGCAAGCTTCGGATCGAGGCCGTTATTTACTCGTGACACTGACTCACGGCAGAGATAGTCGCACAGGAGCATGAGCTCGCCTATACAGAAGAGCTCGGAATCCCTGTGAGTATTTATCATGTGATAGGCGCGAATCGGTGTGTCCTCGACATTTTCAGGGATAAAAACAGGGTTGTCCGCTGAAAGCCCCGACCTGTGGAGGACATCATGAAATAGCGGCCCGCCGACGTGAAACCATATATAGGCCCACGGGTCATCCGCGTCAGCCTCATAATAAGAGGAGACACCGGAAGGCACAAGAAAGCCCTCGCCCTCACTTATATCATAGTGATTTCCATTTATCTCAAGGAAGCCCTTTCCCGAGAGGCAGAAGTGAAGGATGCTGTGCTTCCTGGCGCATGGCCCATAAGAGTAAGATGAGGGACACTGGTACTCACCCGTCTCATAGAGATAGAGGTTGCTCATATTTTCATAGTCAAGGAACGCGCAATCGTCAAAACCGGTCTCACTGTAGCTGGGATGCATAGGCTGCCTCCTTCAAATACGGTATAACAATAGTCACATTTAAACAAATCTAAGTCAATTATAGCATCTTTTTAAATTCTTGTCTACTGAAATGTGCTTAGACGGTATTTCGAATGAAAAAAGGCGAATCTAAATTTCCCTTAAGCATAAAATGTCACAAAATGACAAAAACAGATTACATATAAACATGTTCATTTCTCCAATATGGGTGTAAAATCAAGACATGATCGAAAGATAAAAGTTCTTTAAGACTATAGTAAACCTACTTACAAATCAGGAGGACAAAATGAACAAAAAGGTTTTATCATTAGGACTTGCGGCAGTTATGGCTATGACAGCTCTCACGGGATGCGGCGGCAGCAGCTCGACATCCACAAAGACATCAGGGAACACTACTGCAAAGAGCGGCAGCATGAGCGAGATCAAGGTTAATATCTGGGATAACAACCAGAAGGCAGGCCTTCAGAAGATTGCTGATGAGTGGAGCGCAGAGTCAGGAATCAAGGTAACCATCGAGGTAGTTGACTGGGATAATTACTGGACACTTCTTGAAGCAGGCGCTTCAGGCGGCGAGATGCCGGATGTATTCTGGATGCATTCAAATACAGCCCAGATGTATATGGAGAATGGTATACTTCTTGACCTCACGGATTACATCAACAAGGACGGAATCAAGTCAGACGATTATTACGAGGGTATCTGGAACCTCTACCAGAGCAACGGCAAGCAGTACGCTCTTCCAAAGGACCATGATACCATAGCTCTTCTTTACAACAAGGCTATTTTCGATAAATATGGCGTTGACTACCCTACAGACAATTGGACCTGGGACGATATGTACAACGCTGCTGAGAAGATTACCACAGCTTCAAACGGTGATGTCTATGGCATGGCTATGAACACATCGAATAACCAGGACGGCTGGTATAACCTGGTATATGATTACGGCGGACAGGTTATCACTGATGACCACAAGGGAACGACAATCGGTTCAGATGAAGGCAAGGCCGGAATGGAAATGGTAAGAAAGCTTCTTACCCAGGGCGCTCCTCAGGCTACAGTAGCTGAGACCGGTACAGACCAGCTCTTCATGTCAGGCAAGGCAGCTATGATTACCCAGGGCTCATGGATGATCAATTCCTTCTACACAGCTGAGAATCACGCCGATTACGCATGGGCTATGCTTCCATACGCAGATACAAACGGCAACGGACAGTGCGACAAGGGCGAGAGATATTCAGCCTACAACGGACTTGGCTGGGCAGCTAACGCGAATGTAGCGGATCCGGACGCATGCTACTCACTGATCAAGTATTTCTGCACAGAGAAGGGTCAGAAGGAACAGGCTGAACTTGGTGTAACAATGGGCGGTATGAAGGGCGTTTCAGACGCGTTCGCAAACGCTTTCGATGGAATGGATGTTTCAGCATTTACAAAAGCCGAAGAAGAAGGAGATCTTTTCTTCCGTCCATACACAAGGAAGACTACAGTCTGGGAAGACGCAATTCAGCAGAAAGGCGCGTTCCTTGACGCATGGCAGAATCCAACAGATCCTGCTGCTATGGCTACAGCGTGCGATAACGCTCAGAAGATAATAGAAGACGCAATTGCGGCAGAGTAAATAATATGGGAGCTAATTTATTAGCTCCCATGATAGTGTGAAATGAGGCGAGGTTTCGCGTATGAAAGCAGCAGTAAGTAAACAGAAAACAAAAATGTCTCCGAGACAAAAATCTGAAGCTATTTGGGGCTGGGCATTTATAATTCCAACCATGGCGGGATTAATAATTCTTAATTTTTATCCGGCCTTTGATACAGTCTGGCAGTCACTCTGCAAGACAGGTGATTTCGGAAGAGGAAATGTATTTGTCGGGTTAGCTAATTACAAAGCGGTGCTTTCAAACAGCGAAACCTGGCAGGCACTGTGGAACACAATTAAGTATACATTGATTGAAGTTCCTTTTGGGGTGTGCATTTCCATGGTGCTTGCAGCAATGCTTCAGCAGAAAATAGTCGGCAAATCATTTTTCAGAACTGTATTCTTCCTGCCTATGGTCTGCGCTCCGGCAGCAGTAGCCATGGTATGGAAATGGCTTTTTAACCAGCAGTTCGGACTTTTAAATCATATTTTCCACAGTGATGTAGCATGGATTTCCGACCCGAATATCGCCTGGATTTCAATCGGTGTTATCGGGGTATGGTCGGTAATCGGCTATAATATGGTAATATTTATCGGCGGTCTTCAGGAAATTCCAAAGGATTTCTATGAAGCCGCGAGCATTGACGGAGCAGGCCCTGTTAAGCAGTTCTTTAACGTAACGGTTCCGCTTCTCTCACCTACTACATTTTTCATAGTACAGACAAGAATTATCGGAGCACTTACCGTATTTGACTTAATGTTTATGGTAATGGATAAGACAAATGCGGCGCTCTATAAGACCCAGTCAATTGTTTACCTCTTCTATACATATTCCTTCACGAACGGCAACAAGGGATATGGCGCGGCGCTTGTTATGGTGCTCGTGGCATTCCTGATGGCAATTACATTTGTAATTCAGAAATGCGAGAAGAAGTTTGTCTTCTATAATTGAGGTGAGAAAAATGAACGCTAAAAGCAGCAAAACAGGAAAGGTCATCACATATATCGTATTAATCGTGATGGCGATAATAATGATAATTCCTTTTGTCTGGATGATACTTACCGCAGTAAAGACAAATCAGGAAACAATTTCCGTAGACCCGTTTTATATATTGCCGCATAACGGTTGGCACTGGGAGAACTTTGTAGAGGTATGGAAGAGCTATGATTTCCTTATTCTCTATAAAAATACCTTACTTATGATTTTCTTCCGTGTCGTATGCGCCCTTCTTACTGCGACAATGGCGGGATACGCCTTTGGCAGACTTAATTTCCCGGGAAAGAAATTCATGTTCGCCCTTGTATTAATTCAGATGATGATACCTTCACAGATATTTATTATTCCGCAGTATTTAATGGTATCAAAGCTTGGCTGGTTAAATACGACAGCGGGTCTTGTATTTCCGGGTATAGTTACTGCCTTCGGTACATATCTTCTTAAGACGGCCTACCAGGGGCTGCCTAAGGAGCTTGAAGAGGCGGCGATGATTGACGGGGCAAATGTAGGGCAGAGATTTTTATACATCATGCTCCCTCTTACGAAATCATCCATGGTTTCACTCGGAATATTCACATCACTCTTCGCTTTTAAGGACCTCATGTGGCCTATGATTGTCTGCACGAATTCAGCTACGACAACTCTGTCAGCGGGTCTCGCTAAAATGCAGGGACAGTACGGAAGCAATTATCCGCAGATGATGGCGGCAGCAGTGCTTGCTACAATTCCTATGATAGTTATTTATCTTATTTTCCAGAAGCAGTTCGTGCAGGGTATCGCGACTTCCGGTGGAAAACTATAATTATGAGGTGAAAATATGCCGATACAGTTTGATTCTGAAACAGGAATATTTCAAATCGACACAAAGAATACTTCTTATCAGATGAAGGTTGACGATAAGAAAAATCTTATTCATACATATTATGGGGCGAAGATAGACGCGGATGATTTATATAAGGAATTATTTATGATCGATCGCGGATTTTCGGGAAATCCTCATGATGTCGGAAAATATGACAGAACATATTCTCTCGATGTTCTTCCACAGGAGTATTCATGCTTTGGTACGGGCGACTACAGAATTACCGGCCTTCATGTGCAAGAGGACAATGGAGCCAGGGTCGCGAGCCTTAAGTATGAAAAATCGGAAATATACGAAAAATTATTGGGAATTCCGGGACTGCCTGCTATTTATAATGACACGGAAAATAAATGCTATACGCTCTCTATTTTCCTAAAGGATTATGCGAACGGGCTATCCGTGGAACTAAGATATGGCGTAATTGAGGAGCTCGATGTAATTACAAGAAGCGCTATAATAAGAAATGAGGGAACGAAAAAGGTTTACCTTCTAAAAGCCGCTTCTATGAATCTGGATTTTCAGTTTGGAGATTATGATTTTATTACATTTTATGGCCGTCACGCCATGGAACGTAATGTAAGCAGAAGCGAAATTCACCACGGTGTCCAGTCAGTAGGAAGCGTGCGCGGTACCAGCAGTCACCACTATAATCCGTTTTCTATTATTTGCGATAAGAACGCAACCGAGCAGACAGGTGAGTGCTATGGCTTTTCATTTGTCTATAGTGGCGAATTTTTAATGGAGGCTGAGAAGGACCAGGCCGATCAGGTGAGGTTTATCTGTGGCATACATCCGGATGATTTTAAGTGGGTACTTAATCCGGGAGATGAATTTAATACTCCTCAGGTAATTATGTCGTACAGCGATACGGGATTAGCGAAATTAAGTCAGAATTTCCACCACACTATCGCTGATCATATCGTGCGTGGTGAGTGGAAGCATAAGGAACGTCCTGTATTAATTAATAACTGGGAAGGCACCTTCTTCGATTTTAACGGCGATAAATTATATAATATAGCAAAGGATGCGAAGGCGCTCGGTGTCGATATGTTCGTCATGGACGACGGGTGGTTCGGCAAGCGTGACGATGATAATTCGGGCCTTGGCGACTGGTATCCTAATGAGAAAAAATTAGGTTGTACATTAAAGGAATTAGGCGATAAAATTACAGGTCTCGGAATGCGCTTTGGCATATGGTTTGAGCCGGAAATGATTTCCGAGGACAGCGACCTTTACAGGGCTCATCCTGACTGGGCTCTGATTGCTCCCGATCGCGCGCCGGGACTTGGCAGGAACCAGCTTGTCCTTGATATGAGTCGAGATGATGTATGCGATTATATCCTGGAGCGAATGAGTGATATTTTATCAAATGCTCCGATAAGCTATGTAAAGTGGGATATGAACAGGAGTATTTCCGATAAATATTCTCACAGGCTTGACACTGAGCATGAGGGTGAATTATCTCACCGCTTTGTTTTGGGAGTTTATAAAATCCTCGAGACACTGCATAATAAATTCCCTTCGGTTCTCTTTGAGGGCTGCAGTGGTGGCGGTGGTCGATTTGACGCGGGAATGATGTATTATACTCCTCAGATATGGCTCAGCGATGATACTGACGCTATATGCAGAACTTCTATCCAGTACGGGACATCCTTCTGCTATCCTATATCAACCGTCGGAGCTCATGTGAGCGTGGTTCCAAACCAGCAGGCAGGAAGAATATCACCGCTTTCTACAAGGGCGGCTGTCGCAATGGCAGGAACCTTCGGATACGAGCTTGATATAACGAAAATGACTGACGAAGACAAAGAGTCGGTTATAAAGGAAATAAAATTCTTCAAGGAATATTATGAGCTTATTCATGAGGGAAATTATTTCAGACTATCTACTCCAAAGGATATAGCTACCGCCTGGGAAATGGCAGCGAGAGATGAAAGCGAAGCTCTCGTGACTGTAGTATATCATGGGGTTGAAGCGAACCCTGCGCCTGCGCATTTTAAGGTATACGGATTAAATCCTGATAAAAAATATACAGTAAAATACGTCGGTGATACGGAAAATGCAGTTGAAGAAAAATATCAGGGTCACGTCTACACAGGAAGGACACTTGCTAAGGCCGGTATCACAATTGCCCCGGCGCTCGAAGAGTTTGGAAGCTACCAGCTTCATATCACATCAAAGGACTAATATTAAGCAGCCGCGGAAACGCGGCTGCTGTTTTATTCCGTGTCTGACTCGGGCCTGACTTTGTGCTCCGGATGCTGTATGTTGTTATTATATAACGTCGCATCGTGTTACGACGTAACACGATGCGACGTAAATAATTGGCAAACATGGAGGGACTTATGCTGATTGGTAGAGAAAATGAGATGCAAGACCTGGACAACTTATATAATCCTTTAGGATTATAAAAATAACCCCTTCACGTAATTGTTACTACCATTAAAATTGTATACAATGGTTATAACAAAAGCGGAAGGCAATGGAGCCTCGACAGACACGGGAAGTGCCTGCCGGGGCTCTTGTCGTATCACGAAGTTATACAGATAAGGAGGCACATGATGGAAGATGACATGCGAATCGCTTCGCATCCAATCCTGGGCGAATATAATAAAGGAAAGCTCGTCACATTTAAATATGACGGAAAAGACTTACAGGGGTACGAAGGCGAGCCTATAGCGGCGGCTCTTAAGGCGGCAGGCGTTATGGTTCACAGGTATACAGCGAAAAGGCATGAACCGAGAGGGATTTTCTGCGCGATAGGGCGGTGCACCGACTGCGTTATGGTAGTAAATGGTGAGCCGAATGTGAGGACCTGCATGACATCGCTTGAAGCGGGAATGGATGTCAGGACTCAATTTGGATTGTCACATCACGATAGTGATGTGACCCGGGATTGAGGGAGTAATAAAATGAAAAGATACGATCTTATAGTTATCGGCGCCGGCCCGTCAGGGCTTTCCGCCGCAATAGAAGCAGCCAAACGAGGCATGAAGGTCTGTGTATTTGATGAAAATGACAGGCCCGGAGGCCAGCTTTTTAAGCAGATTCATAAATTCTTCGGCTCAAAGGAGCATAAGGCAAAAATCAGGGGATTTGTAATAGGAGAGCAGCTTCTTGCAGAAGCTGAATCCTTAGGAGTAGACGTTAAGCTTAGCTCCACCGTTATCGGAATCTATCCGGAACGTGAGGTTGTGGTCCATAGGGATGGCGAGGTAAAACATTTTAAAGGTGACACAATCATAGTTGCGACAGGCGCCGCCGAGAATATGGTGACCTTTGACGGCTGGACACTTCCCGGAGTGATGGGAGCCGGAGCCGCTCAGACCCTGATGAACCTTCACGGAGTGAGGCCAGGCAAGCGGGTACTCATGCTTGGTACCGGAAATGTAGGACTTGTCGTAAGCTTCCAGCTTCTTCAGGCGGGATGCGAGGTTGTAGCTCTCGTTGACGCGGCACCAAGGGTCGGCGGCTATGGAGTACATGCCTCTAAGGTCGCGAGAACAGGAGTCCCATTTTACCTTTCTCACACAATAAAGAGGGCAGAGGGAACCGACCACGTTACAGGCGTTGAGATAGCGCAGGTTGATGACCATTTTCAATTTATTCCGGGAACGGAAAAGCATTTTGATGTGGATACAATATGCCTTGCTGTGGGACTTTCCCCTATGAGCCAGCTCCTTAAAATGGCCGGTTGCGAGATGGATAACAGCGGCAAGGGCGGCGGCCAGATTCCTGTTGTGGATGAGTCGGGAGCGACCAGCGTTCCGGGAATTTACGCGGTAGGTGATGTCGCTGGTATAGAGGAAGCGAGCTCAGCCATGATTGAGGGAAGAATGGCAGGAATCAAGGCCGCTGAGTACTTAGGCTTTGAGGAAGTTAAGAAGGGTGACGCCGAATTTGATAAAAATGTCGACGCTCTCGAGGGCCTAAGACAGGGCATGTTCGCCCCACAAAATCGTGGCAAGAAAATTGAGAAGACAGAGGAGGGAATTCCGGTATCTGAATCGCTTCTGAGGTTTGGCTACGTCGCTGATGATGAGATAGAACGATTCCCGGGAATTAAGCATATGGCAGGCGTTCATCCTGTCATGGAATGCACCCAGAATATCCCGTGCAACCCTTGCGAGGACTCATGTCCAAAGCATGTAATTCATATAGGCGAAAATATTACGGCATTACCGGGAATTAATCCGGGGAGCGAGTGTATAAATTGTGGTATGTGCGTGGCTTCGTGCTCGGGGCAGGCCATTTTCCTTGTAAATGAGGACACGGGAAATGGCAAGGCCGAGATTACGATTCCGTATGAATTCCTGCCACTTCCAAAGGAAGGAGACACCGGTTTCGGACTTTCAAGGAAGGGCGAGAAGCTTTGCGAGGCGAAGGTTGTTAAGGTTGTAAGCAAGAAGGCCTATGACCATACAAATCTTGTAACGATAGAGGTTCCGAAGGAATACGCGATGAAGGCAAGATTTGTTGTCACATCGCAAAGCGATGCGCGGGATTGAGAGGGGTAATACGATATGTTAAACGACAGAAATATAGACATCGGACCATTTGTACCTGAAGAGGATGACGACAGACTTGTCTGCCGTTGCGAAGAGGTGACTAAGGGCGAAATAAGACAGGCTGTGCACGCGGGGCTTTTTGAAATAGCTGAAATAAGGCGGTATCTCCGTTGTGGCATGGGACTCTGTCAGGGACAGACCTGCGCTAAGCTTGTTCAGAGGATTGTCGCAAACGAGCTTCACGTGAGGCCGTCAGAGCTGCCGCCCGCAAGCTCACGCAGCCCTATGAGACCTGTACCTATGAAGGAATTTGCCAAGGGAAGGGGAGGCAGCAGAAAATGAAGAGTGCTGATGTGGTAATTTGCGGAGCGGGCGTGGTTGGCCTCGCTGCCGCCTATAATATAGCTAAAAAGGGAAAATCCGTAATAGTTCTTGAAGCGAGCGATATAATCGGAAATGGCGGTTCATCGAGGAATGGCGGCGGTGTCAGGCAGTCGGGAAGGGATCCGAGGGAAATTCCACTTGCCATGTACGCCATAGAACACATCTGGCCTACCCTATCTGATGAATTGTCCGCTGATGTGGAATATGTAAAAAAGGGAAATCTCCGCTTGGGTAAGAGCGAAGCCCACAGGAAAATTCTCGAGAATCTCACGAAGAACGCGAATAAATGCGGCCTTGATATGAGGATGATAGAAGGCGATGAGGTGAGAAAAATAAATCCTTACCTCTCAGACGAGGTTACATGCGCAGGATGGTGTCCGACGGACGGCCACGCGAACCCGCTTAAGACAACGCTTGCCTACTATATGGCAGGGAGACGGCTTGGCGTAAAGTATTATACAGGAGAAAAGGTAAAGGAATTAAAGAAGGAAAAGGGTAAAATAAGGTACGTCCTTACAGGCTCGGAAACCTATCAGGCTGAGAAGGTAATTGTCGCCTGCGGCTATGAAAGCCGTGAGATTCTTGATTCTGTGGGGATCGACATTCCCATGACGAAGCTTCTTATCGAAGCCCTGGTTACGGAGGCTGAGCCCGAAATGTTCCCGCAGATGCTAGGAACAGCCGACGCTGATTTCTACGGCCACCAGACAGGGCACGGATCATTTGTATTCGGTGGCTCAAGCGGATATGAGCCTGAGAACAGGGATAACAGAGGAATGATGACAAATCACAGTCTCACCGCTCCGGCCACCTGCAGGGCTATATTAAAATGGATACCGGCCCTTGCGAATGCTAAAATTGTGCGAACCTGGGCGGGCTTTGAAGATGACTGCGCTGACAGGGTTCCGGTAATCAGTAATGTTGAGGAGGTTCCGGGATTAATTGTTGCCTGCGGATTTACGGGGCATGGCTTCGGAATAAGCCCTATTACGGGGCTGCTGCTTTCAGAGCTTGCCTGCGATGAGGCGACGACACTTGATATAAGCGCCTTCAGATATGACAGGTTTGCTGCCACATCATGAACTGACATATTACTAGGTGATATGTCATACTATGAAAAATAATTATAAGCATTTTTATTTGAAAGGAGTAAAATGGATACAAAGATTGATTTTCTCTATCTCTCAGAGCCTGATATGATTAAGGCAGGCGTCAAGGACATGAAGGCTTGCGTGGATACCATGGAGGACATGCTTGTTCTGCTTAAGAAGGGGGACTACATGATGGGAGGTGAAAACCATAACTCCCACGGCTGTATGATTTCATTTCCTGATGATCCGAAATTCCCGGGAATGCCTAAGAATACTCTCGATCGAAGATTCATGGCTATGCCGGCTTACCTCGGCGGTAAGTACCAGATGGCGGGTGTGAAATGGTACGGCTCGAACATTGAAAATAAGGAAAAGGGCCTGCCTCGTTCTATTCTTATGATGGTTTTAAATGATAAGGATACCGGAGCTCCGCTAGCCTTCATGTCGGCAAATCTTCTCTCAAGCTACCGCACAGGCGGAATTCCGGGCGTCGGCGCGAGATACCTCGCGAGGAAGGACTCTGAGACCGTTGCTATTATAGGACCCGGAGTCATGGGGCGTACAAGCCTTGCGGCGTTTGCGGTAACCTGCCCTAAGCTTCACAGATTAAATATAAAGGGGCGCGGACAGAGGTCAATAGATGCGTTTATCGAATTTGTAAAAAAGGAATATCCACAGTTTACAGAGATAAATGTCTGCGATTCAGTTGAGTCAGCGGTAAAGGATGCCGATATCATATCATTTACAACTGTCGTCCAGAACGATGAC
>Ga0256405_10000904_pt1 | contig 89514 bp, 78 predicted proteins | sample RumenRJG_02DNA_FD_189096 | JGI IMG/M metagenome (GOLD analysis project Ga0256405, IMG submission 189096) | Bovine rumen microbial communities from Lethbridge, Alberta, Canada - RJG_02 | ecosystem: Host-associated > Mammals > Digestive system > Stomach > Rumen | place: Canada: Alberta... | reverse complement strand
GTGGCAGATTCCGCAGGAATCTGGCATATAGCACCAGCCCTCGCGAAGCGAATTCCAATGGGCTGGTGTTCCCAGAAGCGCAAAGCGCGAAGCGGTCCGATATCGACTTTTGACACTCACATCATTAAACTTTCGGGTAACAGAGGAAACAGGTGTATATGCCATAGATATGAGAGTTTTTTATATGAAAACATTATCGTAGGTATAACCTAGAGTGAAGGAAAATAGGCAAAATGTAATTATTATGAAATTTTTTGGGGCGTTTGTGTAATGTGCTGTAAAAAATAAATTTCAAAAACTTATGTATGTGCGTAAAAAACAAAAAACCTATTAAAAATAAACTAAAAACATATAAAAATACGTATAAAAGCAATTAAAATTAGTTACAAATAAGAAAAAATTTCGGAGATAGCAGAATCCTATAATTTCAACTGTTTTCATTATTTAATTTATTGCTTGAGTTAATTTATAAATATTATTACACTTTTCTGCAATAAATGATGATTTGATACCCTTTTATATGTATAATTATTACTAAATAATTACTTTGTACGGAATTTGGGGAACGTGAGTAAAAATCAAAATTACAAAATTCTGATATAGGGAAAAATATTTTAAAAGTCAGAATTATGCAAGGAGTGCTGAAAGTGAAACAGTATGTAGTATATGGCAATACGGTAAGTGCTGTTGAGGTTGAAAATCATAGAGCTGCAGGAAGTGCTGTAGTGATCGAGAAAAGAGGTCACAGGAATCAGCTTTATCTGTATCGGACCAAGAGCGGTCAGATCAGGATGGATTATATCGAGGATAAGAGCAGGGTTAAGCCGCTCCTTAGATTGATCCCAGGAGTTTTTATAGATCGTATATGTTACACAGCTCTTGTGCTCGCGTTAGTTTTTGTATTTTGCAACTGCTATTATAGCATTAAGATGGACACACAGGTTGCGATGAGACTCTCTAGTATTGAGCAGAAGCGTAGTGAGCTTGCAGAGATAAAATTACGTAATGATGACTTACAGGCCAAGATCGATTCAGCATTAAATCCAGATGCGATTTATCGAGAGGCTACTCAGGAATATGGTATGGTCCTACCTAATGATTCTGAGGTTATCACTTATGAGAGGACCAATAATGGATATGTTCGTACTTACGATTCCATTCCTGAGGCATATCAGCCAAATGATGGTGTTGTAATCTCACTTGCTAAGGAGATTATAAATCTCTTTAATTAACAACAGGTATTATGATTAACTATATAAAAAGGGTGTTTGGCTTTGCCAGACGCCCTTTTTGCATTCAGAAATAAATCATGCACGCAATAGTAATATGAGATTCATGTGTATAAAAATGTATACCGTGAGCATTATTAGTCATTGAGTGTTCTATATAGAAATATAATGCAGTCTGTTTTAATCAAGTAAATAAATTAAAATTTTGGAAGAATTTTGTTTCAGAACCTGCTTATAAAAACTATTAAATAAAAATAATTTCCGCAAAATAAAACTTTACAAATTCAAAATTCACTGATATGATAATTACAACAAATAAAAAACAAGTCAACAGAAAAGTTCATCTGACGAGAAAGGATGAAGGGCCGGTTGACAAAAGTGCAGGAGATGGACCTGCGAAGCTAGACCGTAGAAAGTAAGAGGTGCAAAGACATGACACCAGATCAGTTAGTCGATAGTATCCTCTGGAAAGCTTAAAAAGAAGAAAAATGTGAGAACGACGTCAGACCGTACATCTGATGGAGAAGAGTTCAAACCAGTAGAGAAGTGTATCTTCGGATTATTTCTTAAAAGCCCAGATGATACTATTGCAAAGGTAAGATCGACATAGTGGTTGTTGTAACTATAAGTTAGTTGAAGACCTTTAAGGGAGGTCATATAATAAAAAATCTGAAAAGAAGAATACTTTGAAAGATTAATAAAAAGAAATTCAAGTAATAAATAGTCGATCGAAAAATTGAATAAAGAGTTATCAAAACTAAATATAGAAATAATCTATTTATAGATGATATCCATAAGATATAAAAGTTTTATCGAAGAGATATTTATATAGTTTAAATAGAAATCTAAGAAAAGAGGTACAAACCGAAGTACTAGATAGTAAGGGAACGTAACACTGAGTTCCAGGGTATATTTAAATAAATAATAAATAGTTTATATGAGGACCGCCTTAGAAAAGCGGTCCTTTTTTTGCATATAAAATTTGTATCTCCAAAGTATTTCATTATATAAAATGTTGACTTCTATATTATATGAGTTCTTACTTTATTTACTTTAGAGCATTATGCCGTCTTTATGGTATCAACTGGCAAGCTGATTATCGAAATCTGTCCAGCATTATTTATTTACATCACCTAGCTCGATGCGGATACGCTTGATGACATACAGGTATGAGATTGCTGTGAATGCTCCTGCCGTGATCCATGCGGCCGGGTCGCAGAATGCTGCCAGAGGGAAGCTCATGGTGTGCATGGCGATGAGGGCAACAATGAGTCTTGCAAAAAACTCTACCACACCACCCATCATTGGGAGGAAACCATAACCACATCCCTGCATAGCATTACGGAAAATAAAGATAAAGCTGAGTGGGATATAGAACATGGTAGCAATGCGGATGTAGGTGCGTGCCCATGGCATCATGAGTGAAATAGTGTCAAGTGTCTGTGCTGCGCCCTGAGCGACATCTGCTGCTGTAGCTCCGGAACTTGCAAAGAAAAGTGACATTACCGGTCTCAAAAGGAGGTTACATCCTATAGCAGAGATTATGGAGTAAACAATCTCGATTGTGACTGCGGCACGTATGCCCTGACTGATCCTGTTGCTGTCTCTGGAGCCATAGTTCTGACCGCAGTAGGTCGCAATAGCCTGCCCCATGGCGAGCATTTGCTGAGTCATGACATTATGGAGCTTGTTGGCTGCAGTATATGCGGCAACTGCTGTTGATCCAAAAAGGTTGATGGCTGACTGCATAACCATAGTTCCGGAGGCTGTGATGGCAAACTGGAGAGCCATAGGGACACCTACCGCCATCTGATGCCTGGTGTCCTTGGCGTTGATACGCCAGTCAGAAGCATTCGGCCAAAGGACATCTGCCTTAAATCGTATATAGGCGAGGCACAGTATTGCTGACAGTCCTTGAGAGATGTTGGTGGCCCATGCGGCTCCGGCGACGCCCATCTGTCCGACGATGATGAAAAGCAGGTCCAGGGCGACATTGATGCATGCACTGAATATGAGGAAGTAAAGTGGCACTCGGCTGTTGCCGATGGCGCGGATGTAGGCTGACAGGAGATTGTAGTATACGCTGGCAACTGTTCCGAGACAGATGATGGTGATGTAGGTGAGGGAGTCGTTGTAAATATTTACGGGTGTGTTCATGAGATGCAGGAGCGGTCTCATGAGGGACACGGACAGCACCGTTACGATCACGATGACTATGAGAGCCAGCAGGATGCCGTTGGCAACGGAACGCTTGACTCTTTTATAGTTTTGGGCGCCAAAGGCCTGGGAGGTGAGGACCGTAAATCCGGTGCATAGTCCCTGAGAAAATCCCAGCACCAGGAACATGATGTTGCCGGTAGCTCCGACTGCTGCCAATGCATCCGAACTTACAAAGCGACCTACGATGATGGTGTCTGCCATGTTGTAGAGCTGCTGGAAAACATTACCTATAAAAAGGGGTATCATAAATTTAAGAATAATAGGGAATGGATTCCCTTTGGTCATATCTACTTCCATAAAGCCTCCTGATTAGTGTATTTTGATCCCACAAACAGCAATGCGCAGGACACCATCTACCTGGGCTGTAGCGTGTGCCACACATCAGGCTGTGCCGAGCATTGATATGGATAATCAATATCATGTTAATAACGAAAGAGCATTATAATATGGGCAGTTACAATTTCCAATAGGAAGAATTGTATATTTTACAAAAAATAGGATTGAAAACTTAATACCATTATTAAAAGTTGGCAATCGATTATATTAAATTAATGATGTATAATTATAAAAAATGTAGCTTAAATGGGAGGTTAGGGGTTTTGGCCTCACTTTTTAATAGCGACTGGGATAAAAATGGAGTTAAGTGTTGAAGAATTGGAAATCAGATATTGAGGCGCTTTGCATCATAGCTGGGTTCTATCTGTTTCTTGAGATGGTATTGGGCATAGGATGTCCCTTTAAGTTTATGACGGGGATTTCTGACGCGGGATGTGGCATGAGCCGAGCATGGCTGAGAGTTCTGCATTTGGATTTTGCAGGGGCCTTCTATTATCATCCGTTATGGATATTGCCAGTGCCGGCTTTTTTTGCCATCTTGTTTAAGAGGAAAATACCGTCAAAGATCTATAGTAACTTTATGATGACCCTCGGTATCATTTTTCTGATTGTATATGCTTATCGCATGCTTTTTATGCCGGATCAGGATATAGTCGTTTTCAGACCCTGGGATGGTTTTATGTGGAGGACTGCAAAGTCCATTTTTAATTTCATTCAGTCCATAGCTAGTAGTTAACGATAGAGAGGGGATAGAGATGTTTTGCACAAATTGTGGATCTAAAATCGATGACGGAGTAAATTTCTGCCCTAATTGCGGACAACCTGTAAAGATGCAGGCGGAGTCGGCAGTAGGAGAGGCAACTGCGGCAGCAACAGAGGCAGTGACTAGCACAGTAAATACAGCATCCGAGGCAGTGGCTGATACTGTGAATGCAGCTGCCGAGACAACAGCTGAGGTGGTTTCAGAGTCGGCGGCTGAGACAGTATCAGAGAGTGTTCAGTCTGGTGCGACAGCTGCAAGTGAGTCAGTGGCATCTGCTGGTGAAACAGTTGCAGATGCTGTTGTAGGCGCTGCAGTAGCGGGAGCTGCAGTAGTTGGTGCTGCTACAGATGCAGTTAATACAGCAGGAGACGCAGCATTAAACGCAGCATCAAATGCAGCAGGTAATGTTACAGCGCAGTATGCTCAGCATATTTCAGCGCAGAAGGCTGCACAGGGCAGCCAGCAGGCAGGCACTCCAAACGGTCAGTTCAATCAGGCTCAGGCAGGCACTCCAAATGGTCAGTTCAATCAGCAGCAGACAGGTGCTCCAAACTACACAGCGCCTCAGCCAAAGGATAATATCAATACCATTGGCCAGGTATTCTGCATCATTGCACTAGTACTTATGCTCTTCCAGGCGTTCCATGTGATCGGAGCCTTTTTCGGAATCTTTATGGGCATCAGCGCAGAGGGATTTTTGGGATTCCTGTACGGAGTTATTAATTTCGGAGTAAATGCTCTCAAGTTCTGCGGACTCACAATATCAGCCCTGGTTATGTATCTTATATGGAAGAAATGGGATACTGACAAGGCTGAGCCATTGGTAGTCGGACTGTTGGCAGGCGGTATTGTGATTATGGGTTCTGTGATCATCCGTATGATAGTTGTTTCACTTTTCAACTTTATGTTTGGATATCCATATGCAAGCATGTGGTCCGGCGTATTCCTAAGTTTCGTATTTACCGTTGCTATGCTGGCAGTGACATTCTTCTATACAAGTGGCAAGCAGATTGATGCACTTGGCGGTTTAAAGCAGGGCAACTTTACAGATAACGTAAAGAAGGATTTTAAGACAGTTTCAGAGATGGCAGTTCAGGCCAAAGACGAGTACAAGGCCGGCAAGAACAAGACTCAGTACAATACTGTAGCCGGACAGAATGGTATGAATCAGACAGCTGGTGTCAATGACCAGCCGGGTGCCGGTCAGCCTTACAATGGCCAGCCAAACGGTGTCGCTGGTCCTCTGGCAACTGACAGAAGCCTCGTTGCCTACATTCTCCTGGGTCTGATCACATGTAGCATTTATGATTTCTACATGCTCCACTGCATCATCCAGGATGTAAACATTACCTGTGCGGGTGATGGCAAGCAGACAAAGGGTCTCCTGGAGTACATCGTATTTGGTATGCTGACTTGCGGAATTTATGATTACATCTGGCTCTACAATCTGGGCAACCGTATGCAGGCTAACGCCCCACGATACGGCATGAACTTCCAGGAGGGCGGTACAGCGATCCTCCTCTGGTATGTCATTGGAGTATGGCTCTGCGGTATAGGACCATTTGTTGCGATGTACATTGTCATCAAAAATTCAAATGCTCTTAACGCGGCATACAACAACATGATCGCACAGCAGAATAATCAGTAATTTATTTATCCCGATGCCGGACCGCTCTTATGGAGTGCCTGTCATCGGGATTTTGAGGTTTATATGGTATTTATTTTTACAGCTTTATTTCCAGAGGCCAAGCCGATCATAAGGGCGCTCGGCCTGAAAAAACGTACAGACAGGAGTAGATTCCAGCAGTTCGTGCCAGCATCATTTTTGGATGCGATGAGGACATCCGGCAACGCGAGCACGCCTGGTGCGAATGACTCCGTCAAATCCATGGCATCTGATATCGCCACTTCATTGGGTGCTGCGAGTGCATCATGTGTGAATGTTTCCGCCGCCACTCAGAGGCCGGAGATTGTTTTGACGATTACGGGAGATGGACCCATCGCGGCGGCAGCAGCGGTGTCAGCAACATTGACAGAGTATGATGCCGGAGCGGCAGATCAGCTGTTATCCTTTGGCACAGCGGCTATGCTACACGTGACTTATATTGATGATGTCACAGGCAGGACTTGCTTTTCTCAGGAGCCTAGCGAGTCTCAGCCTAAAGCTCATGAGTTTAAGGCAAAGACTCATGAGTTTGAGTCAAAATCTTCTGAGTCTTTGGCGATAAAGCCTGAGACTGATGGAGAGTTTCGGGGCACTGATGATGGTACAGAAGGCGCTTCTAACACTGATATCTTCCTAATTAACAAAATTTTCGACCAAAATGTAGACAGAACTTTTTATCCGGATATGCTTATAAAGAGTGATATTCATGAAGCGTCTGTGGTCACTGGAAGTACGGTGCTTACTGATCGGGCGAGAGCATTCATGGATGTGGCGGCTGCGGACTACGATCTCTATGATATGGAGGCGGCAGCAGTATATCAGGCGGGGGCCTTTTTTGTGGGACCTCATCAGATGAGTTTTATGAGAGTTGTGACTGACCATGGCATAAATGAGGATGGCTACGACCTTGGCGCCATGGCCGGGATGGTGACTGCTTGTGTGGACAAAAATGTGGATAAAGTGGTGGATTTTGTGGACAAAATTGTGGATAAGTCCCTGGAGGATGAGAAAAAGAGCAATGTTCTGGGGCCTGAGGACAATCTGATGGTGGACAAAGTCATCGAGGACGCACACTTTTCCAGAGTTATGCAAGATCAGCTCAGGCAGTATGTTAAGTATGCTATCCTCAGTGGTATCGACTGGAGGAGTACAGTGGAGGAGCTTTACCGTGGTGGCGCGCTCCCGACTAGAGACAAGCGTAGTGGAAAGAGGGTACTTGATGCGATCAGAAACAGCATTACGGAATAAAGCATTCTCACATATATATGTTGAGGAGCGGGTGCTCAGCGACTCTAAATATCGTGAAAGAGCCGAGGCGATAATCAAGCATTTCCCGAGTGCGGTGGTAGTAAAGATAGACCACTACAAGGATGTGTTTAATCGTCATAAGCAGAGCTATGCAAGTCAGCATGAGTCCCAGGCACTGGTGCTGGCGGTGAAGCAGGGCAATCTGGTCTATCCCGGAGCGCAGGTCTGTCAGAGCATGGGCAATGAGCATTTTTACTATGCTTCCTGTATGATGAACTGCCTTTTTGACTGTGAGTATTGCTACCTCAAAGGGATGTATCCCTCCGGCAACATGGTCATATTTTTGAATCTCGAGGACATTTTCAGCGAGGCGGAGGCACTGCTCAGGGAGCATCCTGTGTATCTCTGCGTGTCCTACGACACGGATCTTATGGCGGTGGAGTCCCTGACTGGATATGTTGGGGAGTGGATCAGGTTTACCAACGAGCATCCAGACCTGACTGTTGAGGTGCGCACCAAGGCAGGAGACATTGACTTTAAAAGACTGCTGACGGCTCCGGTAGACAGAGTAAGAGGAAATGTAGAAGCCGGTGAAGATGCAAAAGCCGGCGGAGACGCAGAAACTGCAAAATTTTATGTGAGTCCTCGGGTTATATTTGCATTCACCCTGTCACCAGAGTACATAGTAAAGCATTATGAGCATAAGACCGGAGCGCTGGGCAGCAGGATAAAGAGCATTAATCGAGCGCTGGAGCTTGGTTTTACTGTGAGGCTCTGTTTTGACCCTATGATTTACTGCCCGGACTGGCGGACCGAGTATGGCGCCATGATGGACCGAGTTTTTGCTGAGGTACCTATGGACAGGATCAATGATGTCAGCGTCGGCAGCTTCAGATTATCAGAGGATTATCTCAAGGCTATGCGCCACAATATGCCGGACAGCGCGGTGGTGCAGTATCCTTATGAAAATGACCACGGCGTCTACCATTATAGTAGTAAGCTCACCAATGAGATGGAGCGGTGGATGGTAGAGCGTCTCAAAGAGCGCATATCTGAAGATAAGATTTTTAGATGGGATTAGTATTATGAGTGATGGAATGAAAAAGAAAACAGCTATTGTTACGGGGGCATCCTCCGGGATAGGCGCCGCCATCGCAAAGCGCCTATTGGCCATGGGGTATGAGGTATATGGCTTAGGCAGGAACTTCGGCCGGACCCCAGAGTCTGACGATTCTGGTTCTGATAATGTGACTGGTGCGGCTGGTCACACCAATGCGGTGGGCGAGCAAGTTAATCCAGATAACGCTCAGATTGGTGTGATATCCAGTCGAGCCCCGGAACGTACCGAGTCTGTGTGCGGATGTTTTCATCCCGTGGTGTGCGATCTCAGAGACACTGGGAAGCTCATCGATACAGTTGTTAAAATAGTGAAATCCCCAGAGGTTGAGCTGCAGGTCCTGGTCAACAATGCTGGCGCCGCCTACTACGGGCTCCATGAGGAGCAGAGCCCAGCCAAGATCATGGAGATGGTCAGGGTAAATCTGGAGGTCCCGATGGTGCTCACCCAGCAGCTGCTCCGCATCCTAAAGCAGAACAAGGGGGATGTCATCAACATCTCATCAGTCACCGCCATTTCCAGCAATCCTCATGGGGTGGCATACGGTGCAACCAAGGCGGGTCTCCTCAGCTTTAGCCGGAGTCTGTTTGATGAGGCTCGCAAATACGGTGTTGGTGTAACTGCCATCATGCCGGATATGACGGATACTGCCCTTTATAGGAATGCTGACTTTAAGGCTGATGTGGCCATGGATGCACATCTGATACCGGAAGATGTCGCGGATGCTGTGGAGTATGCGCTTAGTAGGAGAGATGGGGTGTGCGTCCCTGAGATCATAGTGAGACCACAGGTTCACAGGATCAAAAAGAAGAAATAACCGACTGTTTATTTTGAAATAGACATTGGTGTCTGTTTATATGTCTGCTTATAGTCTGGAATTCTTATGCAAGAAGTTATTTTATATGGCTCTGAGGGACTGGAAATAGTAGATATAAAGAACCAGAGATAGCAGATATAAAGAACAAGTATTGGTTGTATACAAGTGGTTGGCTGTAGAATGTATTGTAAATCATATAGTAGATGGTTTGTGAGGCAAATATCTGATTTTATGGCAGGCTATAGAAGTTTGTATAAACTTATGGTATAGATCCAATATAAAACTATGGCGCCATGATCTACGGAATTCTATGGTACGAGGATTAGTAGAAATCTTCAGAAATCCGTGAAAAATTATGGATCTTGTGGAAAAGGCCAAATAGTTAGAGTAAATCAGGAAAAAAGTTTAGAAAAATCTGAGAAACTAACATACTGAAAAATGGGCAAAAGTAAAGATCCAGCCCATGGACAAAGGGGGATTTGTCTACAAGTTAGATCTTACTATATATGATTTTAATTGTTGCAAAGATAAAGTCAAATAAAGAATTTATAAAATCATATAAAGATGTGAGTGTCAAAAGTCGATATCGGACCGCTTCGCGCTTTGCGCTTCTGGGAACACCAGCCCATTGGAATTCGCTTCGCGAGGGCTGGTGCTATATGCCAGATTCCTGCGGAATCTGCCACGAGGCTCGCGTTCCTCCCACATTCCGCACTCTCAGGCCGCAAAAAGCGTCCTTACGTGCTCCATGTGGGGCGTGTCATGAAGTCTATCTCCCACTTTTGTGCAAGCACACGTGGGAGAAGACTTATGACACTAATATCATATTATTAATTGTTATAACAAAAGTAGTTTTTTTAATAGCGTGGTTTTGGCTATTTGGATGCGGTTATTGACAGGGTGTATACGGAGGATAAGATGGGAGATTGCAAAATCACTGTAGCTGGTATCGGTGGTGTAGGTGGACAGATTGCGGCAATGTTGGGACGTAAGTATTCGGACCAGATGACCCTTGTGGCCAGAGGCAGACACGCAGAGACCCTGAGAGAAAGGGGACTTGTGTTAAAGAGCGAGTTTTACGGTGACAGTGTCATGCGTCCGGCTCGTGTGGTTGAGAGAACAGAGGGACTGCCTGCACAGGACTTTGTTTTTATTTGCTGCAAAAACTATTCTATTGATCAGATAGCTGAGCAGGTGCGTCCATGTATTGGACCTGATACTATAGTCATGGCAGTAATGAATGGTGTAGAGCCAGGTGACCGTATGAGGGAGAAATTCCCAGAGGCCATATGCATTGATTCTCTGATTTACACCATCTCTTCCAGAGAGCTTGACTACTCTATCAAGCAGTCAGGACAGTATACTCACTTGTTTGTTGGCTCAAAGCTCAAGGATGAGCGTCATGTAGAGGCTGCAAAAAAGGTATATGAGCTTTTAAAGAGCGTGGATTTTGATGTCAGATATACAGATGACATCATGTCTGAGGTTTGGCAAAAGTTTATCCTTAATTGCGGTTTCAATGTTGTTACGGCGCGATATCTCACTACATCTGGAGACATTCGCAGGAGCAGTGAGTGGTCACATGACCTCCTTGCACTTATGCAGGAGGCTGAGGCGGTTGGATATGCTGAGGGCGTAAACATTCCTGAGGGTACGGCAAAGGCCAAGTACGATTATTGCATGGAAAGGCAGCCGGATGGAGCTACATCCTCACTCCGCAGAGATGTGGATGCAGGCAGGCCGACGGAAATCGATGCCTTTTTGGGTGCGGTGATACGTAAGGCTGACAAGTACGGAATCGAGGTTCCATACGCCAGGAGATATTACAAAGAGCTGCTTGAGATGGTGAAGTAAAGCTCGTTCCAGACAGACTATGTCGTAGGCGGGCTCTGTGTTAAAGACGGGGCTTGCATTACTACAATAATAAAAGAGATTTCTCAATGATGGGAGACAGGAGTGATATCCTGACTCCCTTTTTATGTAGTTCTTTGGAGAAAAAATTTGTTTAACATGATCATGCTGAAATGGAGACTGGTATGTCTGCCGCTCTTGCGGCGCCCGCCACACATAATATGAATAATATAATCATAGGAATTACCTATACTTATAATAGGCATATACCTATGATTATAACAGACGCGATTGATTGTGTCTGTTATTCCAAAAATGTTATAAATTCAAAAAAATATAAAAAAACAGTAAAAATCGCTTGCTTTTATGGAAAACAGTCTTTATCATATAACTATAACTTAAAGGTGATTCGCAAAACCATAACTTAAAAGACCTGAAAAATGCGCAAAATCAGATACTGCGTCCTTAAATAAGTCTTTAAATGCGGCAGGTGAGACCTCGCCAAGACGAGATAGCAATATGGTGAGGCAGCATCAAAGACGAGAGATGGCACTGGGCAAAGCCATAACTTGACAGGATACTAACAGTTATATTTGCAGAACAGCTTATACATTCTTAAGTGGAGGGGGACTTTACTATGAACGACAACAAAAATGCTTCTATGGCTATGGCTGCTAATGCAGACGGCACAGTCAGCACAGGAACTACTGACACATCAGCAAAAGGATTTGCTGGTACCAAGAAAAAAAGCAGTGGCGCTCTTTTAGGTGCAGCCTTCCTGATGGCAACAAGTGCTATCGGACCTGGATTCCTGACACAGACATCATCATTTACAGGTCAGCACCAGGCAAGCTTTGGATTTGTTATCCTGGCATCAGTTGTACTTGCAGCGATTGCTCAGCTCAATATCTGGCGTGTACTTTGTGCCACAGGTTTGAGAGGACAGGATATAGCCAATAAGGTCCTTCCTGGTCTTGGATATTTCCTATCAGCACTCATCGTGCTTGGCGGTCTTGTATTTAATATTGGTAATGTCGGCGGAGGTGCCCTCGGATTCAACACATTACTCGGTATTCCAACAACAGTAGGATATGTACTTACAGGTGCGATCGCCATTGCAGTTTTCCTTTCAAAAAATGCTAAGGGCGTTATGGATACACTGGTAAAGGTACTTGGCGGTGTTATGATCGCAGTTATCTTTGTAGTAATCCTCATCGTTAAGCCACCAGTTGGCGATGCAATGGTCAACACAGTTGCTCCTTCTACAGGATACGGCGCACTGTTCCCGGCTATCCTTACACTTCTCGGTGGTACAGTTGGTGGATACATCACATTCTCAGGTGCACACAGACTGATCGATGCCGGCATGACTGGTGAGAGCAAGCTTGGAGAGGTTACAAAGAGCTCAGTTACAGGTATCTTTATTGCAGCACTTGTAAGAGTATTCCTTTTCCTCGCAGTACTTGGTGTAGTTGCCAAGGGTGCAACACTTGACAGCAGCAACCCTGCAGCAGATGCATTCCGTCAGGGAGCAGGAGAGTTAGGATACAGATTTGCAGGACTTGTACTCCTTTGTGCAGCAGTTACCTCAGTTATCGGAGCTGCTTACACATCAGTATCTTTCTTAAAGACATTTAATAAAAAGATTGCCGAGCATGAGAACTATTGGGTAATTGGTTTTATCGCAGTTTCAACACTGGTTATGATCATCTCCGGTTCACCAGCAGCGCTTCTCATCATCGCAGGTGCAGTTAACGGACTTATCCTTCCTATTTCACTCGGCATTTCACTTGTAGCTTCACAAAAGAAGTCAATCATGGGTGACAACTATAAGCACCCGACAATCCTCCTTGTACTTGGAGTGCTTGTTGTCGTCATATCAGCATACGTTGGCATTACTTCTCTTGGAAACTTCAGCAAGCTTTTCGGTTAATGATTTAAAAAAAAAGCAATTTTAAAAAGTGTTACGCATATTACAATGTAGTAAGATGTAAAAAGCTTTTAATTAATTAATATTTAAAAGACTGATGCTCATGTGGCGACACATGAGCATTAGCATTATTAAAATATCAGAAAAGGTTAGACGCAAGAGTAGTAACAAACATGCAGGAGTAATTATGCAGAATATCAAAATCGTTCCGGAGGGTGATTCATCCCTCCTCATCCAATTTGAGCAGGTCATAAGCCCGGAGGTCAATCAGAGGATCGCCGCGGCAGCCAAGCTCATAAGGGCACAACAGATTTCAGGAATCACTGACATGATCCCGACCTACTGTTCCCTCCTTATAAATTACAACCCACTGGTCATAAGCTACGATGCACTGTACAAGCGAGTAGAGTCTATAGTACGTATGGAGTCACATCAGGAGTCAGGCAGCAAAAAAGTGTGGGAGATACCTGTCTTTTATGGCGGCACCTACGGACCGGATCTTGCGACTATTGCAGAGCACGCAGGTCTCTCCGAGGAGGAGGTCATCAAGATACACACAGGCACAGATTATCTCATATACATGCTGGGATTCCTTCCGGGATTTACCTATCTTGGGGGACTCGATGAGAGGATACACACTCCTAGACTTGCATCTCCGAGAGTCAGGATTCCAGCCGGCTCTGTAGGCATTGGCGGCTCCCAGACCGGTATCTATCCTATGGACTCGCCAGGAGGCTGGCAGCTCATGGGCATGACTCCTGTCAAGACCTATGACCCGGACAGAGATACCCCGATCCTTGTTGAGGCGGGAGATTATATCAGATTTGTCTCTGTCACAGAGAGCGAATATCTCGACATCAAGGCACAGGTGGATGCAGGTACGTATGAGGTCAAGGTACGGAAAGGAGATAACTAATGGGCTTTAGAGTTATAAAAGGCGGATTGCTCACTACCGTACAGGATCTTGGGCGCAGCGGATATCAGAGTCAGGGCTTTAATGTAGGCGGTGTTATGGATCAGAGATCCTTCCGACTGGCCAATCTGTTACTGGATAATCCAGAAAACGAGGCAGTCCTCGAATGCACCCTCATAGGACCTACCCTGGAGTTTACTTCCAGCCAGATCATTGCTATCACAGGCGGAGATTTCAGACCGGAGTTAAATGATGATCCTGTCCCTATGTATACAGCAATCTATGTCAACAAGGGTGATGTTCTAAAGGTGGGCTCTGCAAGAACAGGCAGGACCTGCTATATAGCTTTTTCCAACTATTTACAGATTCCGGTTGTTATGGGATCCAGAAGTACAAACTTAAAGTGCGGCATAGGTGGATTTAAGGGCAGAAAGTTAAATGACGGTGACTACATTTCCACCAGGATCAAGAGGAGGAAGTACCTCCCGTATTTCCTGTCACGTACACTCCCGCTTCATGAGTTTGACAACAGTATAGAGACCATCAGAGTGGTCATGGGACCGCAGGAGGAGGCATTCTCACAAAAGGGCATAGAGGCCTTTTTAAACAGCGAGTTTACCATATCCAGCAATTTTGACAGGATGGGCGTGAGACTGGAGGGGCCGTTTATCGAGAGTAAGGCCGGGTCAGACATCATTTCCGACGGTATAGCACTGGGAGCCATACAGGTGCCGGCTCATGGCAAGCCGATCATCCTCCTGGCGGATCATCAGACTGCAGGTGGTTATGCTAAGATTGGAACTGTAGCCAGCGTTGACCTCCCTAAGGTGGCTCAGCGCAGGATCGATGACAAGATCAGATTCACCCGTATCACAGTGGAGGAGGCACAGCATCTCCTCAAGGTACAGGAGCATGAGTATCAGGAGTTTAGAAATCGTATACATAAGCCATGTAAGGAAGTGCTGGAGGTGAGACTCACCGCTCAGCGACTGGAGCGACTGTTCAGTTGACTTCAGTAAGTGCTCCGAGAGGCCTGGATGCGAGTGATGACTCGAGTAATCAAGGGGTTATAAAGTAAAAAAACATTGTGGATGGAAAGGACGACCAATGATGGATTTAGATAAAATTGCAGGACTGGTAAAGATACTTGAGGGCTCCACTCTCAAGACTATGTCTATAAAGGACGGGGATTTTAAGATCACCATGAGCAAGCTGGACAATCCTCCAGTTATCGCAGGTGGTGCTGGTGCCACAGTTGCTGTTTCGGGAGGCGCACCGATAGGCTTTGGGGCGATGGACAGCGCGCAGGGTGCGGTTGCCGCCGGGGCAATAGATGATGAGACTGAGGTTAATATCACATCACCGATCGTGGGTACATTTTACTCGGCAGCAGGTCCGGAGATACCTGCTTACGTCAAGGTGGGCGACACTGTCAAGGCAGGAGAGACTGTCTGCATAGTAGAGGCTATGAAGATGATGAATGAGATCTCCGTGGATTATGATTGTGAGATTGAGGCTGTGCTGGTTTCCAACGAGCAAAAGGTGGAGTACGGTCAGCCGCTCTTTAGAGTCAAGAAACTGTAAACTGATCCCATGGAGGTTTAGATGTTTAAACGAGTTTTGGTTGCAAACCGCGGCGAGATCGCGGTGCGAGTTATCAGAGCGCTCCGGGACATGGGCATTGCCTCAGTTGCGGTGTACTCAAAGGAAGATAAAGATGCGCTTCACGTAAGGCTCGCAGACATGAGAGTCTGTATAGGTGAGGGTGCTGCGAGAGACTCCTATCTCAACATGGACGCCATCATATCCGCAGCGCTCAATATGGAGTGCGAGGCTATACATCCGGGATACGGCTTTCTGTCTGAGAACAGTGAGTTTGCCCGTAAGTGTCAGGAAAACAACATCGTGTTCATCGGACCTGACCCTGACATCATAGATGACATGGGCAACAAGTCAGCAGCCCGTAAAAAGATGATGGCAGCAGGAGTGCCTGTTGTGCCGGGGACCAAGGAGCCGGTGTATGATGCGGCGGTGGCCCTGGAGGAGGCAGAAAGGATAGGCTTCCCTGTCATGATCAAGGCAAGTTCCGGCGGCGGTGGCAGAGGTATGCGCGAATGCTTTTCCCGGGACGATTTTGAGGATGCCTTTAATACAGCTCAGCGTGAGTCTGCCAATGCCTTTGGTGATGACACCATGTACATCGAAAAGCTGGTAGTCCACCCACGTCATGTGGAGGTGCAGCTCATCGGAGACAAGTTTGGGAATGTGGTGACTCTGGGAGAGCGTGACTGCTCTGTACAGCGTAACCATCAAAAGCTGATTGAGGAGTCTCCGTCACCGGCAGTGAGCGATGACACCAGACAACACATGTATGCTGATGCGGCACTTGCGGCTCAGGCAGTAGGCTACAACAGCGCAGGTACAATAGAGTTTATCGTAGACCAGAGTGGCGAGTACTACTTTATGGAGATGAACACCCGTATCCAGGTTGAGCATGGTGTAACCGAGATGGAGACAGGCACGGATCTTTTGGTGGAGCAGATACGAGTTGCTGCTGGAGAGAAACTCAGTTTCACCCAGGAGGATATAACTCTCAAGGGCCACACCATCGAGTGTCGTGTCAATGCTGAGATACCTGAAAAGCATTTTATGCCGAGCCCTGGCAAGATCACAAATCTCCTCCTGCCGGGTGGCAATGGAGTGAGAGTGGATACAGCTGTTTATACCGGATATACCATCCCATCGGAGTATGACTCCATGATCGCCAAGATCATAGTGCATGCCCCAACCAGAGAGGCGGCTATCATGAAGATGAAGGCGGCGCTCGATGAGACTCTCATCATGGGAGTGGACACAAATCTGGATTTTCAGTATAAGATAATGAGTAATCCTACATTCTGTGAGGGCAAGGCAGATACAGGATTTATCGCACTCTTTACAGAGGGCGGAAAGTAAAAAACGTGGCCCGGAGCAGTCCGGCAAAAAGAGCTCAGGGTAGTCCGGGCAAAAAAAGAGTCCGGAGCAGTAGGGCAAAAAAGAATCCGGAACAATCCGGGCCTAAAAAGGAGTCCGGAGCAGTCCGGCAAAAAAGGAGATAGATGATGCAGGTTGATTTAAACAGTGATTTAGGTGAGAGCTTTGGACGTTACACTCTCGGGATGGACAGCGAGATCATCCCGCTTATTACCAGTGCCAATGTTGCCTGCGGGTATCATGCATCTGATCCTATGGTCATGAGAGAGACGGTAGCTGCGGCGAATGCTTCCGGCATAGCAGTTGGTGCACACCCTGGATATCCTGACCTTATGGGGTTTGGTCGCCGTAACATGGTGGTTTCGACTGAAGAGTCTTATGCTTATGCTCTATATCAGATCGGTGCTCTGGATGGATTTTTGAGAGCACAGGGTATGAAACTCCAGCATGTAAAACCTCATGGTGCCTTTTACAACATGGCAGCCAAGGATCCTGCTCAGTCAGAGGCTATTTGTAAGGCAATCAAGGATTATGACCCTGAGCTTATCGTTATGGCCCTTCCAGCAGGTGAGCTTTATAAAACAGCCAAGGCTATGGGCCTGAGAGCAGCGGCAGAGGTATTCGCAGACAGAGCCTATGAGGAGGATGGTACTCTCGTTAACAGAAAGAAACCTGGCGCCATGATAACCGATGAGGATGAGTCCTTGCAGCGCATTATCCGTATGGTAAAGGAGCATAAAGTCACTGCCATTACAGGTCGCGATATAGATATTACAGTAGATTCTATATGCGTACATGGTGACGGTGTAAAGGCACTGGAGTTTGTTAAAAAGCTCAGGGATGGTCTCACAAAAGAGGGCATAGACATTAAGCCACTCAGAGATTTTCTGTAATTTGTAAAACAAATTTAATAACTATAAAATTTGTTTTTCATGACTGCTTTCAGATCATTTTTATTATGATTTGGAGGCAGTTTTTTTAGTGATCCTGGGGCAGTCTTTTCGACTGTATTTTTATAATTATTACTGTTTTAGATTAAATTTAATAAAATTATCGACGAGATATGTGGGTTTTTTGAGATAAACTTTTTCTCATTTTGGTCGATAGACTATTTAGAAAGTGATTTGACCATACACGATCACTGCAATGATCCAGGGAAGGATCAGGGACTGTGTTATGGACGATGGAACGAATGCAAATTACAGGAGAGAAATAATGATTGACATTTATATACATATGCACCAGATATCCTATGAAGACTGTGGGGTACTGGGAGGCAGGACTGCCTTTATGGCAGGGACAGAGATACACAACACTAGTGGTAAGGCACCAATGGATTTTATCGAGGATGTGCTTGGCATCCTCGTAAAAAAGTCAAGGACAGGCCATTTCTTTTATCCCTTTGCCAGGATGGCAGTCTGTTTTATAGATATTGAAGGTAATGTAAGTGTTGCATATACAGGTAACTCTGATATTAAAAACAACACTTACTCATATATCGATAATCGAGGAAGCACAGGAAAAGTATTTAAGTATTATGACATAGGCAGGATATTAGAGCAGCGCAGCATCCAGATGTATGCCATATTCCAGCAGCAGGACGAGACTACTTACAGAGTAATCGGAAACAAGATATATAATGAAAAGCTTGTTGAAGAGCGTTATGAGGCTGACGAGATAAAGGTTCACAAAAATTTTGATACATTTACAACAGCATTTTTTAATAAGGACAGAGGATTTGCAGAGGCTGTCAGAAATCCTGATATAAAGGCAGAGGAGATTGTAGAGCATAGATGTACAGATCTAAAGACAGATGAAGTCGAGGAAAATCTGGAGGAGTGTGACAAGAGCCAGATATGTGACTATGTGTATGATATCGTAAGGTGCCTGGATATCAGAGGAGCCTGTAAGGCAAGGGTTGTAGAGGCCACTACCTTCCATAATTATATAAAGTATGTTATGGGTGAAGGCTTCTATATAGAAGCATTTGATAATTCCATGACTGACTCAAGAGAGTACTGGGTGGGCAGGGACTACACCACAGATAAGGTACTCCTTGACTGCTTTGCTCTGGATGATCCAGAGGCAAACAAGCTCATTGGAACTGACTGGAAGGTCAATATCAACAGTAGATTTGCAGAGATTTTATGTAAATTTGCCGGCAGAAACGAGTATATGTACATTGATAATAAATATGATCTTTGTGTTTTAGGCTTAAACAGACCATTAAAATATTAAAATAACATTTGACTTCCATGGAGAAAGAATTTAATCTAAAGAGATGTAATATTTAAAAAAATTTAGCTAAAATAATTTAGGGAAACTAAATTGGCTGTTTCTCTGGCTAAAAAAGGAGATAAATATGGCTCTTTTAAAAATCCATGGTAGAGAGATTAAGATACCGCTTATTCAGGGAGGAATGGGCGTTGGCGTGTCACTTGAGAGACTTGCAGGAGCAGTGGCCAGGTGTGGAGGTATAGGCTGCATCAGCACGGCAGACTGTGGCTATCGTGAAGATGACTTTATGAAGCATCCTGAGGAGGCCAACTTAAGGTCACTAAAAAAAGAGATACAAAAGGCAAAGGAGATATCCCAGGGTATGGGTCTGGTGGCTATCAATGCGATGGTTGCTACACAGCAGTATGCTGCTGCAGTCAAGACTGCAGTTGAGAGCGGTGTAGATGCTGTCATATCCGGTGCAGGACTTCCGCTTGATCTTCCAGAGCATGTTCCGGAGGGTGAGGCGCTCATTGCCCCGATTGTGTCCAGTGACAGAGCATTCAAGGTGATTGCAAAGTCCTGGGAGAGAAATTATAATCGTTTCCCGGATTTTGTTGTTCTTGAGGGACCTGAGGCAGGCGGTCATCTCGGTTTTAAGGAAAAGGATCTTTTGGAGGGCAAGTGCCAGCCAGTTACAGAGATACTCAAGGGACTGGTTGAGGCCGTAAAACCATACGAGGATGCTATCGGCAGGAGGATTCCTATTTTTGCAGCAGGCGGTATATGGGACAAGGCTGATATCCAGGAGGTACAGGATCTTGGAGCAGCAGGCGTACAGATGGCCACCAGATTTATAGCAACTGAGGAGTGCGATGCATCTCAGGCGTATAAGGATACTCTTATCAATGCAGATCCTGAGGAGGTACGTATCATACACAGCCCTGTAGGCATGCCTGGCAGAGCTATAGCTACACCACTCATCAAAAAGCTTGAGGAGGTGGGCAGGATAGCGCCAACTCACTGTTCAAGATGCATCAAGACATGTAATCCTAAAGAGGTTCCATATTGCATCACTAAGGCACTCATAGAGGCTGTAAAGGGCAACTATGAGGAGGGGCTCTTCTTTACAGGTTCCAATGTTGGCAAGCTTACAAAGATGACAACAGTACCGGAGCTCGTAAAGGAACTTGGTTTCCAGATCTAAATTTTTTAAAATTTTATATACTTTTCAAGGTTGATTTAAGCTTTCCTACGTATGATAGTATCTATGTAGGAAAGCTTTTTTGGTTTTATACATTTGTGTATTTGATTTAGATGCACAGCTTTTATATAGAAAACAGGTAATCGTGCAAATCAGTAAGGTGCCGGGACAAGTACCAAGAACCCGGGATTTTAAGTAAGGAACTGAGGAGGATCATGAAACTTTTGCTAGTGGAAGATGAAAAACGTATGTCAGATGCGCTGTGCGCAATACTCAGACAGGAGAAATATGATGTGGATCCCTGCCTTGATGGACTGAGCGGCAGAGACGCAGCCGTGAGTGGAATATATGATCTTTTGATACTGGATGTAATGCTGCCGGGGATGTCAGGCTTTGAGATTGCCGAGATTGCCCGTAAGGCAGGGGTCAAGGCACCTATACTTATGCTTACTGCTAGAGCGGATGTGGATGACAAGGTCATGGGCCTTGACAGTGGGGCAGATGATTATCTCACAAAACCCTTTGAGACCAGGGAGCTTTTGGCTAGAGTCAGGGCGCTCCTTAGACGCAACAATATCCAGAATGTTGATGAGAGCGGCAAGCTTTCAGCGGGCAACATGGTGCTGGATCAAAATAAATCCATGCTCATAAATTCTGATAACCATCAGGAGGTCAGGCTTAGTGAAAAGGAGCTCCATATTATGGAGGTGTTTTTATCCAACCAGGGCCAGATAGTAAATAGAGAGCAGCTTGCCATAAAGATCTGGGGCTACGAAAACGAGTCTGAGTACAATAACGTGGAGGTGTATATAACATTCACGAGACGTAAGCTCCAGTTTATTGGCAGCAATATGGAGATAAAAGCAGTCCGGGGCCTGGGATATGAGCTCAGGAGGATAGCAGACAAATAAATTTTTGCGTTAAGCCATGTGGCTTAGGTGAATGAAATAGATTTTGGCGTCATGCCCCATGTGGCTTAGGTGAATGCTTATGGCGCTAAACATTAGCAGAATATATAAAATGTGGCAGCACATTCAGTTGAGTATAGAGATACAGTATGGCAAAGATTGAGAATGTTTTTAAAACTTCAAAAGTAAAAATAGTAGGTCTCATCATGGGACTCCTGGCGGTAGTACTCCTGGGTACAATTGGCACGATTTTTTATACCACTTACAAAGCGGTGTTCAGGACCAATCAGTTGATGCTGCAGGAGTTTACAGATGCCTACATTGATGGATTTGGACCAAAGGGCAACCCAAATGAGCTTCCGGAACGGGATATAAAAACTGTCCTTGGTGACAGTGGCACTCCGGATATGGATATAGAGAGTGGTGCGGAATCTGGAACCGGTGATAGTGTGGCTGGCTCAAAGGACTTTGTCAGTGCTGCAGTCTCTGGAGATGGTGCCAGTGGAGCAGGAAAAGGCAGCAGTCCAGAGGACATCGCCAGGTCCAGAGCACTGGATCAAAAGGATGGCATTGATGACATGCGGAGAGACCTTTTTAACTCGACTCAGAGCCGCATATCCGCAGCAATGATCATGTATCTGGTGCATTTTGATGCATCTGGTGCTGTGATAGAGACCATGAATGATGTCCAGCCTATGATGTCTGATGAGGCACTGCAGAGTACCGCCTGGTCCTTTAAAGAACTGGGTAGAGAGGGAGGTACCGGTGCAGGGCTTGTTTACAGGGTCACAGAGGCAGCAGATGGAACCTTCTATGTCGTTATGATGGACAACACTGTTATGGAGGATAGTGTTTCAGCCCTCCTTTTAAATACAGTTGTTTATGGCGCCATTGCCCTGGTGATACTTTTTATCATTTCATGGAAGCTGGCAGGACGCATTGTCAAACCGCTGGAAGACAGTTATGAGAAGCAAAAGCAGTTTATATCTGATGCGGGGCATGAGTTAAAGACTCCGATCTCTACTGTCAATGCCAATGCAGAGCTCCTGGCCAGAGAGGTGGGAGATAATCAGTGGCTTAACAATATAAGATTTGAGAACAAGCGAATGCAGGATCTGGTCACTCAGCTACTTGATCTGGCACGTACAGAAAATGTGGATCCCGTTATGGATGATGTGGATTTGTCCCGTATCGTGATCGGCGGCACACTCCCATTTGAGTCAGTAGCCTTTGATAAGGGCTTTATGATAGACACAGACGTTGTGGATAACATACATGTTTCAGGAGACAGCAGACAGCTGGGACAGTTGATTTCCACACTTACTGATAATGCTTTGTCACATGCACTTAAGGGTGAGTCAGGCAGCAGAAAGGATGATATTAGGCATAATATCTGGGATAGCAATAGACATAGCAGTGGTGACACTCTTGATACAGATTTCATGACAATAAATGTCAGTCTGCGCAGGGATAAAAATAATGCGATATTGACAGTATCAAATCCCGGAGAGGAGATTCCGGTATCTGAGAGAGAAAAAATATTTGAGAGATTTTACAGGAGTGATGTGAGCCGGGAGTTAAATGGCCATTATGGCCTGGGATTGGCAATCGCCAAGGCAATCGTCACTGCTCATCATGGACATATACATGTTGAGTGTCAGAATGGGATTACAAGCTTTGTTGCTGTAATTCCTGCAAGATAATATGGAGTATAGTATGAATTTTAGATTTACAAAGGTATTACATAAGAGCGTAAGTAACTTTGAGATGTTTTATGATCTGGTATTTGTTTATTGTATCAGTCGTATTACATCTCTTACAGACGTTGTAAACAATGGTTTTGTTGATACCAGTATATTTGGAACATATTTCATCTGTTTCCTCATTATAATCCAGATATGGTTCTATACCACAATGCTGTTCAACAGATTTGGGGGCATGAGGATATCTGATTATCTGTGTATCTTTATAAATATGTATCTTTTGTATTACATGGCCCAGGGAACTACCCCCATGTGGTCGGAGACCTATTTCAGATATGATCTCAGCTGGACTCTGATACTGTTAAATCTTGCTTTCAACTTTGCACTCAAGAGATTCCAGATCATAGATCTAAACAGAGATGACAAGAGGATCATTGACAGATACATCTTTATAATACTGGCACAGGCTCTTTTCATGATAGAGGAGATGATATTTCAAAATCTCCCTGCTACTCAGAGATCACCTATTGTCCTTGCTATAGGACTGATCGGTATAGTCATATCTTATCCTGTTTTTGCCAGGCAACCTGTGGACTTTGCTCATCTTACTGAGAGAGTCATGCTGTTTGTAGTTGTAACTTTTGGTGAAACCATAACCTGCGTTGCCGAGTTTTTTGAGTCTGAAACAGAGACTATCGAGGGAGATTTCGGCAATATGATGCAGCATTTCATGCATCCAGGAGGACCTGGAGACAAGGCCATGGAGGGCCTCGGAGGTCCAAATGGAAATGTTCCGGAAACCATGGCAGAGATGGGAGAGAGCATTGCTGAGACGGCAGCAAGTATAGAGTCCTCGGCGGCAGCAGAGTCTGTAGCGGAGACCATCCAGGCGGCGGCCGAAAGCATTCAGGAGACCCTGCAAAATATACCTAATCAACCTATGGGGCAGGCGCCAATAGGAGACCCGGGACAGATGGGTGATGGTTTTATGCAGGGGGCCGGACGAGCTGATCAGGTCATTGCAGGAGCCCAGCAGATGGCGGATAAGGCAATGAATCAGGTGGGAGAGACATTGGCCCAGGTTGGAGAGTCAATAGCTCAGACCGGAGAGACAATCGCTCAGGCAGCTGATAAGGTAATGGGGCAGCCGGGTGAAACTCTTGCAGAGATGGGAGAGAATATGGCGCCTCCCGGATCAAATATAGGTGGATTCAGTTTTGAGATGAATTCCATCTTTATGAACATAGTCGTTTACACTATGGTATTTGGCATGTTTGCACTCTACATACTTATGTATGAAAAGCTCCTGGACAGAAATAAAAAGTGTACAGGTCTCATCTATATGGGAGTACATGTGGTTCTGGTGCTTGCCCTCAGTAACTTTACAGTTGCCGTCGGGATGTTTCAGGATATGACCGCTAACTCTAACCAGAAGAATATTTACTTTGTTGTGAGTCTTGTTATTTACCTTTTGACTGTGTTTATGCTCAACAACTGGTTTTTGGAGGGCTATCATGTGAGTCCCAGGATGTTAGTGTCAGTCATAGGTGTGCTGGGAGTATATGGGCTCGTAATGTATGTATTTAAGCTTGATTATCTCCAGACACTTATACTGAGTTGCGTCACAGTTTATGTGATACTTTTAGGAACAGTCTTTTTCTATAAGCAGCATAAGAGATGGATAAGAGACGCCATGTGGCGCAGGCGCCGCACAGCACAGCGAGAAGAGGACAAAGAGATGATGAAACAGTTCCTGGATAAAGCTGATAGCTGATTTATTTGGTGAAGCTCCCCCGTGCAAAGATGGAGGTAGTCTTCTCGTCAAAAATAGATAAAAATATAGGGCGTGTGAAAAGTGGATTTTCACACGCCCTTATTGTTTTGATTTTATGATGTGAGTCCTGCCAGTGCAGGTGTGCCGGTATCTACAAAACCAGTATTATAAGCTCCGTTTGTTACTGTACTGTCATAGCATTCTTCATTGACATCATTGCTTCCATAGCCGCTGCGGGATTTGTGGCTGTTGCCATGATTGCTGCATTACCAGCTGCTGCTAATGTTTCGGCATCAGCGTTGGGTGTTGCAATCAGAGCCTGCTGTACTGCGAGCTGTATTGCCTCTGTTGGATCCAGGACGGTTTCGTAAATGATGAATGTCACTCCCTCAGCCGCCTTGTTAAACGGAATCTGGAGAACGCCATCCATTACACAAGGAATTGCTATCTGCAGACCATTGCTGAATGCCACTGTATATGTAGTTCCTCTAACAACCTGTGATGTTACAGGAACACTTATAGTATCAGTTGTGGAGTTTATGAACATGTTGTTAAAGGATACTATACCTGCGCCCTTAACATTTTCCACGCCAGGGTTCTTGAGGCCGCTGCTTATAAAGTTATTTACGGCTGAAAGTGTATCTACTGTCTTAAGGACGCTATTAATATCAAGGGTGATAGCCTCACCTTGACTATTTGTAGATTTTACCTCGTATAAGAAGGATGTATCAATGCCCTGTGCAGCGAGATTAGTTGCTACATTATTGAATGTCTGTGTCTCGCTCTGAAGTGGTGCTCCACTTGATGGTGTAGAACCACTATCTTTGCTACTGCTTGCACCACTTTCTGGTGCCTTTTCAAGAGTTACACCAACCTGAACACCACCGCCTCTTGGAACCTCAAGATAATGTCTTCCGTCTGCAGTTGTAATAACTCTTACATTGCTGTTGGCGCCATCTGCATTGAAAAATGACTTGATCTTATATCCATCAGGGACTGAAACTGCAAGATATACCTTTTCGCCCTCGTGAGCTGTATTAAATCCATTGGCATCGGTGTCACCACGTACGGTGATCTTGTCTGTAGATGTGTCATCAACCTTGATGATGTAATTGATCTGCTGCTCTATTGCATTGGTACTTGAAGTGTTTGAGGTATATGTGGAATCTGATCTGGACTCAACAATACTTCCGTTACTGTTTTCATTTACCTTCCATACAGTGATGTGAGGCTCCTTTTCTCTATTAATATCAGCTGTTTGACATTGGATCTGGCTGATAAAATTTTTTAATCTAATATTCAATTTTTCGTTTCCGAGAGATGTAAATCATTATGAATAATCGGGCCCTATTATTTGTAAAACACATTCACGATTCTGGTCTTTTCTGGATATTATGGAATTCGGAAGGCCTTAACAAAAAAACGGAGTAATTTAAGCGATTCTATAATTAGTTTATAATTTTATATTTTGTTTATGAAATATCATTTCTGAACATTTCTAAACTTTTCGTGAACTCCTGCCGTTAAGATTGACACCGGATAATGCCGGTGTTATTCTTTCATATACAAATTAGCACTCGATTATTGTGATTGCTAACAGCAGGAAAGGATAACTTATGAAAGTATTACCACTTTATAATGCATTGGTTTTACCAAATTCAAATATTTACTTCCAGACACAGGCTTTCCGAGCTATAGCTGGAAACAATGTTTATCAGGGAGATGATGTGATACTCCTTGTTATGAAAGAGCAGCAGACCAGGGACAAGATTACAGAAAAGAGCTTTTATCCTATCGGTGTTAAGGGAAATATCGAGGAGATAAGCGGCGAGGGATATGTGATCATCAAGACTGAGGATCGTGTCAATATAGATGAGATATATGTCAATGAGCAGCATGAGATATTTGTAGAGACCTCAAGGCGAGATGATATCCATGATCTGGATATGTCAGAGGCACGCCAGAAACTCATGAAGATCAAGGCGGATCTCAAGGAGCTGGTATCCAGATTCCGTTGGGGCTCCATCATGGAAAACTATATAGATCAGTACACCTCTATTGAGGAGGCGGCTGCAGTACTCAGCTCATGGATCACTATTTCCAACGAGGAGAGATACGCTGTACTTGAGATGGACTCAGAAAAGGAGAGATTTACAGCTCTTGAAAAGATCATCTACGAGTATGCTGAGGTTACCCGCGTAACTACTGATGCCCAGTCTGCACAGCAGGAGGACTATCAAAAGATCTACAAGGAAAATGCACTTAAAAAGCAGATTGATTATCTCCAGAAAGAGCTGGATGAGATGCATCCTGAGCAGGTATCAGAGGTACGTAAGTTTGAGATAAAGCTCCAGGAGTCTGAGATGAATGATGACGCCCGGAGAGAGGCCACTAAAGTTTTAAATCGTCTCAAAAACGACGGTGAGCACTCTTCTGAGTCAGGTATGCTTTATGATTATCTTGACTTTGTTACAGGACTGTCCTGGAAAAAGGAGCAGCCTGAGCAGATAGATCTTGATGAGGCACAGAGGGTTCTGGATGAGGATCACTTTGGCATGAAAAAGGTCAAGGAGCGTATTATCCAGCAGATAGCTGTTATGAACTTAAAGAAAAAGCAGTCTGGTTCTATCCTTGTTTTTGTAGGTGCACCTGGTACAGGTAAGACCTCTATAGGCAAGTCCATCGCCAAGGCTCTCCATAGAAAGTATGTCAGGGTTTCACTTGGTGGTGTCAAGGATGAGGCTGATATCAGGGGACACAGACGTACATATATTGGTGCTATGCCAGGCCGTATCATGGATGGCATCAGTAAGGCTGGAGTATCAAATCCGGTTATGGTACTGGATGAGATAGACAAGCTTTCCAGCTCCTACAATGGTGATCCGGCAAGTGCATTACTTGAGGTACTTGATCCAGAGCAGAACAACACCTTTACAGATCACTATATGAATGTTCCTTATGACCTTAGCGATGTACTGTTTATCTGTACAGCAAACACACTGGATACTATACCTGGACCTCTTTTAAACCGTATGGAGGTTATCCAGTTCCAGGGTTACACTCCAGTAGAAAAGTTCCAGATAGCAGAAAAGCACTTACTCCCTAAGGCGCTCAAGGCAGTAGGACTCGAGGATGGTGATATAGAGGTCGAGGATGAGGCCATGGAGACAATTATCTCTGATTACACCAGAGAGGGTGGCGTCCGTGGATTAAAGAAGCGCCTTGATACTCTATGCCGTATCGCAGCAGTTAAGTTTGTAAGAGAGGGCGGTCTGGCAGATAGAGATAATAAAGCTCCAAAGATCGTAGTCAAAAAGGATGAGCTCCGGGACTATCTTGATATGCATGCACTTACCCATAACAAGGTCAAGGACGAGGCAAAGCCAGGTGTTGTTACAGGACTTGCCTGGACCCAGGTAGGAGGAGAAATCCTCTATATCGAGTCACTCTTTACTAAGGGTGATGGCAAGACCATGATCACCGGACAGCTTGGAGATGTAATGAAGGAGTCCGTGCAGATAGCATTGTCAGTAGTCAAGGCACGCTTCCCTGAGCTTGCATCCAGGTTTAAGGAAAATGACCTCCATATACACGTTCCAGATGGCTCAACACCAAAGGATGGACCATCAGCAGGTATCACCATGACAACTGCACTTGCATCCCTCGTTACGGGACGTCCTGTTACACCACATGTGGCTATGACAGGTGAGATTTCACTCGAGGGCACAGTCAATGCCATCGGTGGTCTCCCGGAGAAGCTTATGGCTGCACAGCGTGCGGGAGTGACCAAGGTATTTATACCTAAGGAAAATGTTGATGACCTCCGTGATGTGGCTCAGGAGGTAAAGGACAAGCTTGAGATAGTTCCTGTTGAGTGCGTAGAGGATGTACTAAAGGCAGTTGGCATCATGGATGACGAAAATGCCTGAGTGTGATCGGATTTTACAAACTTTTTAAAGGTGACCATACATACTAAGGGGTGTCGCACTAAATGCGGCACCCCTTTTGGTGTTCGTCCACCCCGCTCTTTCTGGAGGATACAATTATTTAAAATGATAAGAATGTTGCTTTGCTGCGTTTAACAGCATATCTACTGTGAGTTCAGGCTCTGTTATCATGAGGTCGTGACCTGTATCGATGACCATGGCCGCAGCAGCCTCATCCTCTGTTGCGATGCCGCTCATTAAAAGGCCCTCAAGGGTTGTCTTTGTGTAGATATCTACTTTATTTACTTTGCTTACGATGTCAGGATCGGAGAGCTCCAGCTTGTCTGTAAAGGTCTTCCATGGATGTGGTGTGAGATGCATTCAGACTCAACTATTTTCTGGGTCAGGGCTTCGTCATTTTAGCGATGAGATGAGATTGCAATAAATTAAAGATGATATCTTTACAGAAAAAGTAGTCTGAAAGTTCCGGGTTTGTTACCAAGGGCTGCGAGTACAGTAAATCAAAGAAATTTTTTTACAGAATTGTAAGAGCATGTTATATTATTGGGACTTGTTTTGATTTATAAGAAACACTATTATGACTGTACAAGGGAGAGGCATTTTCTCAACTTAAATAGTGAAATTATTTACAAGAATAATTAATATAGTTGCATGGTGGAGATTGACTCTCGATGGAAAGGACAGGATTATGATTTTAAAACATATAGCCAGGGCATCAGCGCTGGTACTTACATTATTTACTATGATAGGTGGATGTGCCACCACAGGACTCGCAGCAACAAAGGTTGCCTGCATAGGTGACTCCCTCACCAGAGGCTATCTACTGGAGGATGCGACTCAGTCATATCCATCTCAACTGCAGCAGGACCTGGGATCAAATTATGAGGTCAAAAATTTTGGATACACAGCAACCTATGTTATTGATGATGGTCCTACAGAGTACGTTAAGTGTCCTATATATCAGGACGGCGTGAACTATGATGGAGATATTCTCATATTTATGTTTGGTGCCAATGATATACGTGCCTATGACTGGACACCTAAGTATTTTGAAAATCAGTATGCAGAGGTTGTTGATACATATCTCCGCAGCAACAAGCAGCACAAGATTTATTTTATCATCCCACCAGAGGCAAGAGACGAGTACTTCGGACTCCAGCGTAATGCAGTTGCTCCGACACTTAGTCTTGCGGCCAAATATGGGGCCACAGTAATTGACAGCTATAATCTCGCTGTAGGACATCCAGAGTACTATATGTCAGACAAGGTACATCTGTATGGAACATTTTATGGCAAGCTTGCCGACCTTGTTGCCAAGTCCATTACAGGACAGGTGACAGGCAGAGTAGTTAACGGTGTTACTTACATTGAGGCTCCTGAGGAGACCATCTCTGCAGAGGTGCAGCAGGAAAATAATATGCTTTTTGCAGCAGCCCAGACAGCCAAGGCAGAGAGAGCTGAGGCCAACGCAGAGGCTCTGAAAAAGCTTTGGACGGAGCACCCGGACTACGAGACCACAGGACTTTGGGATTAATGTGGATTGAGTGAAGTTTTATTACACTTGATATGCAATTTGATATAACTTTAAATATAAATTCAATATATTGTTGCCCCCGGAGAGTGACCGAGCAAAAAGTCACTTCCCGGGGAATTTTTTTGAATTTTTTGATTTTTTTGACTGCAAAATCAAAAATGAATGATATGAATCAAAAACTCAAGGTGTCGGCTTTTAACTTGTCCCGGAAATCGTGGCGCCGGCTTTTTATCTTGCCCCAGAAATAAAACAGCCTCCAGTTACTAGAAATCACTCTAATGGCTGGAGGCCTGTTTTTAAGTATTACTTTGTAGCTTCTACAATAAGGCCAACATATCCTGCTGTATCAGCAAGTGTAGCGCCACTTACTGCATCAACTGCAGCCTCGCCCTTTCCAGCAAGTGCTGTTGCATCAGCAATTGTCATGCCATTTACATGGTTCTGGATCGCGTTGTAGTTGTCATCGATGCGAACTGTTGCGCCAGCCTTGGAATTCATAAGATTTGAGTAGTAATCTGCGTTAACTCTCTTGGAGAAGAGAACATTAGTTGGATCAGCATATCCGGCGCCAAAATTCTCTGTGTCGTCTGAGTTAGGAACGCCTGTTACATCAGAAGCTGAACCAAACTGGAAATCATCTATCCATGAAAGGATGATCTTGTCTCCATCTGTAAGAACAGCTGCTGTTGAGAAGCACTTGTTGCCATGAGCAGCTCCGATAGCCATATTGAGCTTTAAGTCATCGCTTGAACCTGTAAACTCAACTGCCTGTGTGCCCTGAGCAACCTTTGCTGCCTCGCCGATAGCTGCAAGGTAGTTGCCTGTGTCAGCAAGAGTAGCTCCGCTTACAGCATCAACAGCCTTGTCGTCTCCAGCATAAGCTGTGAGCTCGTCAATAGTCTTGCCTACTGCAAACTTCTGGATCTCATCATAGTTGTCGTTGAGCTTTACAGTGCTGCCTGCCTTTTCTGCCATGTTCTTGCTGTAATAATCAGCATTTACACGCTTGCTGTAAAGTACAGTATTCTCTGCAAATCCTGAACCGAAATTGTCCTTGTCATCAGCATTAGGAACGGCTGTGACACTAGATGCATCACCAAACTGATACTCATCAATGTAAGCTGCGATGATTACATCATCCTTAACTACTGCTGTAGCCTGTGTGAAACACTTGTTGCCGTGAGCTGCTGTGATTACCTGACCGATCTGGATGCCGCCCTCTACAGGGACAATAGCTGCTGGCTGTGCCATTGCTGGAGCCTTGGTCTCAGTCTCTTCAACCTCGAGGCCCATTGCCTGTGCGACTGCAGTCTTAACTGCTGTAGATGTAACTGTTGCTCCAGAAACACCATCTATTTCAGGGCCGTTGGCAGCGATGATCTGATCCTTGAGTGTATCAAGTGCAGCACCTCCGACATCTGGAGTCTCACCGTCACCAGTGATAGCTACATCAGTAATGGTTCCATCCGCTACTGTGAGCTCTACTGTGACCTTGCCTCCAAAGCCATCTGCCTCGCCTTTTTTAGTCTCGCCCTGTACTGCCGCTGCAGTAGTAGCTGCCTCTGTAGCAGCTGCAGTTGTAGTTGCCTGCTGAGTAGTGGACTGTGATCCACATGCTGTAATAGCAAGTGCAGAAGCAACTGCTGCGATAGATATTATCTGTCTCTTCATTAATATCCCATCTCCTTTTGTACAATTTTATAGCGCTTGTTTTAAGCACGCGCAATTTATTTTACATGAGCACTATATTTTTGTCTATATTTATGTACAATATTAAACAAGCTTTTTCATATAAAACTGATAAGATTATAAAAACGTGTATAATATTAAAAGAATTTAATTAAATTGGAAAAAAAGATATGGCATTAAGCTTTGAAATAAAAACAGAAAAGGGAAGGACATGTGCTGCTGTAACGGGTTATGACGGAACAGTCAGATCGGTGTCGGTACCCGAATACATAATAAGAGATAACGACATAGTAAAATCAGTGTCCGAGCCTGCAAGTATTATAGGAAGTGATGGCACAAAGGGTGAGTCGCATGGATCGGCTATAATAAATAATGATGGTGACCCAAACGGTGAGTCTAATGTACATAATAGTGGTGTGGCCGCAAAAGATGAAGAGCATATACCTACCGATACAAATACTGGTGCCTCCGTCCAGGAGACTCATATCCCCGTGACAGAGATCAGCAACAGGGCATTTGCATCCAGGGACGATATTGAGAGCATCACGCTTACTGATGCGGTGCGTAAGGTCAGACCTTACGCATTCCACAACTGTCATCATCTCCATTATCTCAGTCTCACTGACAATGTGGTGGACTACTATGATGGCGCCATACGTCAGTGTCAGGAGCTGCAGGAAATTGAGATTACATTTTATCAGAAAGGTAGTTTTAGACTCCTAAAGGAGATTGTTGGTGACAGTGACGCCATGGTCCCTGTGCTGATACATTTTCCTTTGGACGCGGAGCATCTTAGAGCGGATGAGGTGCTGTCTGAGCTCCCGGATAGGGCCATAAAGCGAGTCATGGAGACCTGCGAGGACGGCGGCACTAGAGAGCAGGTGATTGTGACAGCGGCATTGACATTCCCATCCTATGCAGACAATTATGAGGAGGATACTTTTAGCCGTGCCCTCCACGAGCATATCGAGGGTTCCGGCTACGCCACGAGACAGCTGGTGACCAGGACTGAGATCGATTTTTCCGGATATGACAGTCAGTTCCAGAGGTTTACCTATGACGAGCCTGCCAGTGCGGCGAATGCAGCCTTTGGGAGACTTATGTATCCCTACAGGTTGAGCCGAGAGGCAAGACAGCAGTATGAGGAGTACCTGAGAGAGCAGAGTCCTGATATACTTCCAAGACTGATCATGGGGTACAAGGCCGAGAGATTTGGCCATGAGGGTGAGCTCCTTTTTATACCTCAGGACAGTAGACGTACTGAGGAGAGGATCCGATTTATGGTGGAGGAGGGACTTATATCCAAGGAGGCTATTGCCCCTGCCCTTGAGGCTGCGGCGAGAGAGGGTGCAGTAACTACTTCTGCATTACTTATGGATTATAGTCACAAGATGGGTTATGCTCAAAATAGCTGCGCGGGTTTCGGCGATGGAGTCGGCCCGGAGACATTTGAGTTATAAATTTTGAAAGGAGCCGGATGGCAGAGCAGAAACTTATGAAGGCCCATCAGGACCTGAGTGATTTTGGTAACAGAATACTGACTGAGGCCAGGACTGAGCTTTACCTCGCCATGAGGTTTATGGGGCGGGCCCTAGACAGTCTGGGCTACACCATGGATCTGAGGACTCAGAGCATTGGCACGGATGCCAGGACGATACATTACAATCCGACTTTTGTTTTTCATCTTTTCATCGAGAGTCCGCAAAAACTGGACAGGCTGTATCTGCATATTGTGCTACATTGCATTTTTAGGCACATGTTCACCATGGACCAGTATGAGGATGAGGAGCTGTGGGGGCTGGCTGCAGATATACAGGTTGAGTCAGTGCTTGACTCCATGGACTATGATCTCATCAATCGACCGGCGTATCCTTTTAGGGAGCAGTGGTATGAGAGATTAAAGGCGGAGTGCAAGGTCCTGACTGCTGAGAGGATATATCATTATCTCAGTCAGATAAATCTTGATTTTGATACGAGACAGCTTTTGATACAGGAGTTTCACAGGTGTGACCATCAGTTCTGGCAAAAGTTGAATGAAAAGGACGACAGCAGAGGCAATAATCAGGACGGTGCTATACCACCTGAGCTGATGAAAGACATGCAGTCACCAGAGGCGCCATCTCAGGACGATGGAGAGTCTCAAAGGGACAGCAGTCAGCAGGGAGATGGTTCCGGAAGCGGTGCAGGAAATTCTGGAGATAAATATCCTGATGACAGACGTGACAGCAGGGACGATCAGGATGAGGCGAATGCTGATTCCGGCAGAAATGGCAATTCCGGAAAGGATGCTGCGTCCGGGCAAGATGACCGAAACAAAAACTCTCAGGATGACCAAAATAGGAAAAAGCAGAATGACTCAAAATCTCAGAACAAGGGCAACCCTGGCACAGGGCTCATGAAGGAAATCTCCAAGGAGGAGTTGGATGACAACTGGAAGGAGACTGCCGAGAGGCTAAAGACTGAGCTCGAGACTTTTGGGGCTGATTCATCTGATGAAACAGGCAGTCTTGCATGGGTGCTGGCAGCTCAGTATCGCAAGGAGACAGATTTCAGAGAGTTCATCAGAAAGCTTACCATCGTTAGAGAGGAGACGAGAGTCGACCCGGACAGCTTTGACTATGGTTACTACAACTATGGCATGGAGGTCTATGGCAACATGCCCCTCATCGAGGAAAATGAGTTCTGTGAGGACAGGCGTATTTCTGATCTTGTTATAGCTATTGATACCTCGGCATCCACTAAGGAGGATCAGGTACAAAAGTTTTTAAATGAGACGGCGGCAATGCTCAGGAACCGTGCCAACTTCTTTAAGAAAATACGAGTTCATATCCTGGAGTGTGATGATCAGGTCCAGAGAGATGTGACTCTCAGTGAGCCGGAGGAGATAGAGGAGTACGCGGAGAGTTTCCAGATGAAGGGTGGCTATGGCACAGATTTCAGACCTGTTTTTAAATATGTTGAGGAGTTACGAAAAAAACGGGAGATTCCTGACATGAAAGGTATGTTATACTTTACTGATGGCTACGGAGAGTTTCCGGAGAGACCAACTGATTATGAGACAGCCTTTGTGTTTGATCCACTCGCGGATATCAACGACAAGGATGTCCCGGACTGGGCCATGAAACTCTACATAAAAGATTAAACAACAAATCCAGTAGATCCAGAGTACTGAAGAAATAATACTAAATCTAAAGTATTAAATATAAAGTACTAAAAAATAGTACCAAATCCAAAGTACTGAATAAAGAAAAATACCAAAGATTATCTGATACAGCTCATCAGTAAATATACTGATGGATAACTGTAAATTAAATAATAGTTAAACCCTACAGGTGATAAATAATGAATATAAAAGAAGCAAAACAGGAAGTTATAAATACGGTCAAGGCTTATCTTTTAAAGGATGATACCGGCGCCTACAGGATACCGGTGGAGAAGCAGAGACCAGTTTTACTCATGGGGCCTCCTGGTATCGGTAAGACTGCCATCATGGAGCAGATAGCTGATGAGCTGGGCATCAATCTTGTGTCCTATACCATCACTCACCATACAAGACAGTCCGCCATCGGTCTGCCATACATCAGTAAAAAGAGTTATGGCGGAGAGGAGTACTCTGTTACTGAGTACACCATGTCAGAGATCATCGCGGCAATATATGACCAGATCGATAGATCAGGAGTCAGCGAGGGCATACTGTTTCTGGATGAGATAAACTGCGTGTCGGAGACATTGGCACCAACCATGCTCCAGTTCCTGCAGTACAAGACATTTGGTTCACATCGTGTTCCGGATGGCTTTGTCATAGTAACTGCGGGCAATCCACCTGAATACAACAAGTCAGTTAGAGACTTTGATATCGTTACTCTGGACAGAGTCAAGCGCATAGACATTACCGAGGACTTTAAGGTTTGGAAGGAGTACGCTTACAAGATGGATATCGCAGGTGCTATACTTGCATATCTGGAGATCAAAAAGGACAAGTTTTACTCAGTCAAGGCCGGAGTCGAGGGCAAGCACTTTGTGACAGCCCGTGGATGGGAGGACCTGAGCCGTATCATCAAGGTATATGAGGATATGGAGCTGCCGATCACTAGAGACCTCATCGGACAGTATCTGGAGGACCCTGAGGTTGCCAGAGACTTTGCAACATACTATGAGCTGTACAACAAGTACCGCATCACCTATCAGGTACCGGCTATCCTGGAGGGCAGGTCCCCTAAGGATATCACTGCCATCGTCAGCGCACCATTTGATGAAAAGCTGTCACTCCTTGGCCTCATGATAGATACTTTAAATCACGAGTTCAGAGCCTATGCCGAGTCACTGGATATACAGAGAGGCATCTTTGCAGAGGTCAAAAAGTTAAAGGATGCCATGGATGTCCTTGATGTACTTAAGACAAGTCACGACTATCTCAAGGTGCAGATGGAAAAGGGCATGAAGGCGCATATGCTCAGTCACTATCAGGAGAGGATACAGAAAAAAACACTCCTTGCTCTTGAGGAGCTGGAGGGCAGGCTCACACTCTCATCAGGCAGTACTGATGAGCTGTTCCAGACTGCCAAGCAGTGGTTCACTGACAGAGAGCAGGAGAGACTCCACGCCATTGAGACTACCGGCGAGCACCTGACCAATGCATTTACATTTATCAACCAGAGCTTTGGTGAGGGACAGGAGCTGGTTATCTTCCTTAGTGATCTCAACGCAGGCTTCTACAGCCTCAAGTTTATTTCCGAGTGCGGAAACGAGGCATACTATAAATACAATCAGTATCTCCTTTTAAAGGATCAGAGGGCAAAGCTCAGAGATGAGGTTATGCAGGTCATGGAGATTTGATCAAAAGGTAAGAGGATGAGTAATTTAAGACAGAAACAGGTGAGGGATCAGGAGAGATTCCTCCCTGCGGTGTTAGCAATAGAGGAGCTTATACGCACTGACGATGATTGTCTGATCATCGCAATAGACGGACGTACCGGTGCGGGCAAGACGACAATTTCAAAGTATCTCCATCAGAAGTTTGGAGGCAATCTTTTCCACATGGATGATTATTATCTCCAGACCCACCAGAGGACCAAGGAGCGTTTGCTGGAGGTTGGTGGCAATGTGGATTATGAGCGCTTCAAGACAGAGGTCCTTGATGTTATAGAGAGGCGAGAGGTGGTGCACTACCGTCCGTTTAACTATCACACCATGGATTTTGACAGTGCCTTTGCCAGAGACATTCCCCCTAAGAGACTCAATATCGTAGAGGGTACGTACTCACTAAATCCCTATTTCGGTGATCCATATGATTTAAAGATTTTTATGGATGTGGAGTACAATCAGCAGATTGAGAATGTCATCGACCGGGAGGGTACCTCTGAGCTGGACGATTATATCGACAAGTGGATACCAAAGACAGATATTTACATCGAGCGTATGGGGATTCAGGAAAAGTGTGATCTGACCATCAAGTTCTCTAAGTAAATGTCCTGTGACCAGTGATTTTAAGATTTAGTATAAGTGGTGTTGTTAAAAATCAACAAAAGTAGAGAATATATTTTGTTAACTACTTTTTTTAGTGCAATATTGACAATGATTTGAGTGAATGATACCATTTTTAGAACGAAATGTGATTTGTGACTGGTAAGGCAGGCAAGGCTCGCAGAGGATATTGAGGGTTATAGTGTGTAGAGTAGCTCTATATTTTTAACCGCTTTATTTTTTGTGCAGGCCTTTTTTTTATGCTTATTACGATCATGAGATGGGCCATGGAGGTAAGATGAAGGTAATTAAATCATTAAATAATAACATGGTCCTGGTTCAGGATGACGCGGGAGTTGAGCAGATCTGTCAGGGCAAGGGCATCGGATTTGGTGTCCGCGCCGGAGGAGAGATTGATACCTCCAAGGTTGAGCGTACCTTCATACCTGCCAACTCATCAGAGAGTTACAGATTTCAGGAGTTGTTCTCAGAGATTCCGGATGACTTTTTTAAACTCGGAGAAAAGATCATCGATTATGCCAGAGAGAACTTTGCTATCAAGGTTTCTCAGGGCATCATACTTCCATTGTGTGATCACATGGCAGGGAGCGTTGAGAGATATAAAAAGGGAGTGGTCCTGAGTAATCCCATGCTGTGGGATGTAAAGAGGGTCTATCCCAAGGAGTTTAAGACCGGCATGTATGCTCTTGAGCTGCTCAGGGAGTATTTCGGAGTAGAGGAGCAGGAGGATGAGGCAGCATTCATCGCCTATCACTTTGTCAATGCCGAGCTAGACAGTATGACACCCGGGGCATCACCAGAAAAGATGACCAGGATGATCGGAGAGATCATGGATATATTGCAGGAGTCCTTCCAGATAAAGCTGGATGAGAGCGACTGGAATTATCAGAGATTCCTCACTCACCTAAAGTTCTTTGTCAACAGATTGCAGCTTGATCAGAGCTACGGGGACAATGAGGAGGATGAGCTGTTTGATGAGCTGAGGGACAAGTACCCTCATGTTTATCAGTGTGAGGAGAGGATAGCTGATCACATACTCATCAAGTATCATCATGATATCAGTCGGGAGGAGAGATTATACCTCCTCATTCATATAGAGAGAGTTACCAGAAAACTCAGAAAATAATAGATTACAAAACCAGTATTTACAGGGTTGTGACATTAAGTTGGCAAGGCCTGAGATATGTGGATGGTAATGCGATATATCACGTAGGATATATTGCATTGGTGCAGAGATATGCACTGTTGTCCACATGTTTCGGACCTTGCTTTTTATTTTGAGTTTGCTCGATAGATTGCATCTTTATAGATTGCATTTTTTTAATGAAAACAGTATCAGCTGTGATTCATATAGTAATGAAACAGTAATGACTGTAATTCATATAGTAACCAAGAGTTTTTATAAGGCCTAAGGAGGACAAAAAAATGGCACTTAACTATGTAGAGACTTCGAAAAAGATAATCGAAGCCGTAGGTGGCGAAAAGAATATCGCCTCAGCAACACACTGCATGACACGTCTGAGACTCGTACTTAATGATGAGTCCAAGGCAGATGACGACAAGGTACAGAGTATCAAGGGCGTAAAGTCTGTCATCAAGCAGGGCGGCCAGTATCAGGTTGTTATCGGCAATGAGGTTTCCAATCTCTTTAAGGAGTTTGAAAAGATTGGAAACTTTGGTGAGGACGGCGGTGCCGCTCAAAAGCCAACAGGAAACATATTCCAGAGACTTTTTGGATTTGTTGCAGGATGTATGACGCCTATGCTCCCAGCCATGCTCGGAACAGGTATGGTCAAGGTCCTCCTTACACTCCTTACAACTCTTGGGGTTATGTCAACATCTAACCCAACCTATATCATTTTCTACTCAATGGCAGACAGCTTTTTCTACTTCCTGCCTGTTTTCATCTCAGTTCAGATCGCTAAAAAGACAAAGCACAATGTACCTCTCTTTATGGTAATCGGTGCTATGATGTGTTACCCAGACCTCATCACACTCCTTGCAGGTGGTACAGAGGGCATCACAATGGGTCAGTTCCTGGGCATGCAATGTACATACCTCTTTGGTATCATCCCGGTAATCTCCACAACTTACACATCATCGCTCCTCCCGATCATGCTCATGGCTCCTGTTATGTGCTGGGCTGAGGACTTTGCTGACAGTGTTTCACCTAACGTACTCAAGGCATTTATGAAGCCAATGCTTTTCTACCTCATTTGTACACCTATCGCACTTTGCGTACTCGGACCTTTAGGCGGAGTTATCGGTAACTACTTAAGCGTAGGTGTAAGTACACTTTACAACGCAGCTCCATGGCTCACAGTTGGTGTTCTCTCAGCAGCAATGCCATTTATCGTAATGACAGGTATGCACTATGCTCTTATCCCACTGTGCACAAACAACCTTGCCGTACTTGGATATGATGTAATCATTCTCGTGACAATGTTCTGCTCAAATATCGCTCAGGGTGGTGCTGCCTTTGGTGTAGCTGCCAAGACAAAAAATGAGGAGACAAAGTCAGAGGGTATCGCCTGTGGTGTTTCTGCTATAGTTGCAGGTATCACAGAGCCAGCTATGTATGGTATCAACCTCCGTTTCATGAAGCCTATGATCGCAGCAGTTATCGGTGCTGGTATTTCAGGACTTGTTGTTGGTATCGCAGGAGTTAAGGGTTACACAATGGGTGGTTCACCATCACTCCTTACGATCATTACATTCATCGGTGGCGATAAGCCAATGAACGGCGTTATCTTTGGTGCTCTTGGCGCAGTTATTTCAGTTATAGTTCCATTTATCCTTACATATATCATGTACAAGGATCCAGCAGAGACAGAAAAGGCCGTTGAGGTATCTGATGCGAATGCTTCTGGCGAAGACACAATCTCTAAGGATGACGAGGCTGCCAAGGCTCTCGTTGAAAAGGTTGAGCTTACAGCTCCTATGACAGGTAAGATCGTTGAGCTCTCACAGGTACCAGATGAGGTTTTCAGCTCAGGAAGTCTCGGTGAGGGTATCGCAATCCTCCCGGAGGATGGTAATGTCTATGCTCCATGTGATGCCAAGGTTACTGCAGTTATGGATACAAAGCATGCCATCGGTCTCACAACAAAGAGCGGCATGGAGCTGCTCATCCATGTTGGTCTTGACACAGTAAATCTCCAGGGCAAGCCTTTTGAATACAAGGTAAATGAGGGTGATGATGTAAAACAGGGTCAGCTCCTGATCACAGCAGATCTTAAGGCTATCACAGATGCTGGCTATAAGCTGCATACTCCTGTCATCGTCACCAACTCAGATGACTATGTTTCTGTTAAGGCTGTTGAGGCGGATGCCGTACAGCATGGTGAGAAACTGCTCACTATAGTATAATCCTACTGGAAATACTGGGTGGGTGCCGGCACCCATCCCATGGATTTCCATGTGATTTTTATTTGTTTTAGTGTGTATTGCAATATATCGATTTTATAAAGGAGAAAAATATGACTAAACTTCGTGATGATTTTCTTTGGGGTGGTGCTGTAGCGGCCAACCAGTTTGAGGGTGCATGGGATGTTGATGGAAAGGGTGAGTCTGTTCCTGATCATTGCACTGGTGGTTCTTTTACAACTCCTAAGAGGGTTACTGTAAAGATCGAGCCAGAGACATTCTACCCAAGTCAGGATGCTATTGATTTTTACCATCATTATAAAGAGGATATCAAGCTTTTTGCTGAGATGGGTTTTAAGTGCTTCCGTTTCTCTATTGCATGGACACGTATTTTCCCTACTGGTATGGAAAAGGAGCCTAATGAGAAGGGCCTGGAGTTTTATGACAAGGTTATCGATGAGTGTCGTAAGTACAACGTTGAGCCATTCATCACTATCTCTCACTATGAGATGCCATACGCTCTTGTGGAAAAGTACAACGGCTGGTATGGTCGTGAGCTCATTGAGTACTTTATGAATTATGTAAAGGCTATCCTTGACCGCTACAAGGGCAAGGTTAAGTACTGGCTCACCTTTAATGAGATAAATGCCGGAACTATGCCAATGGGTGCTACCCTATCTCTTGGTACCATCAAGGGCTATGAGGGTGCGATGATCAATGTCCCTGATGAGGAGGAAATCAGATTCCAGGCTTTACATCATCAGTTTGTAGCAAGTGCTCTCGCTGTTAAGTATGCTCATGACAACTATCCTGAGTACAAGATGGGCAACATGATCTGCTTCCTTACAAGCTACCCATTTACATGTAATCCGGACGATGTTGTTGCAAACCAGAAGCAGATGCAGATCAAGAACTGGTTCTGCTCAGATGTACAGTGCCGTGGTTACTATCCATCTTATATCAACCGATACTTTGAGGAGAAGAACATCCATATTAAAAAGGAAGCTGGTGACGATGAGATACTGAGAAACGGAACAGTAGACTTCTATACATTTAGCTACTACATGTCCAGCTGTACAAGTACTGATCCTAATGCGGCTGCTATTGCGGGTAACATCGCAGGCGGTGCCAAGAACCCATATCTTGAGGCATCAGACTGGGGCTGGCAGATCGACCCTAAGGGTCTCCGCTGGACTCTCAATGAGATCTGGGATCGTTACCAGAAGCCACTCATGGTTGTTGAGAATGGACTCGGTGCAAAGGATGTCCTTGAGGATGATGGAAGCATTCACGACTCCTACAGGATCGACTATCTCCGTAAGCATATCGAGCAGATGGAAGAGGCTGTTGCCGACGGCGTTGACCTCATGGGTTACACACCTTGGGGCTGCATCGACCTTGTGTCTGCATCAACTGGTGAGATGGCAAAGCGTTACGGTATGATCTATGTTTCAAAGTATGATGATGGAACAGGTGATTACTCTAGAAAGAAAAAGGACTCTTTCTACTGGTATAAAAAGGTCATCGAGACAAACGGCGCAGACCTGAAGTAAATAATGATGGATTTTGTAAGACCTCTGATGGAAAGATCGGGGGTCTTTTTTAGAGGTGGCACATACGATTCAGCCGGACATGTAGGTGGCGCAGACGGAGAAGTCAACATATACGGTGGTACTGTTACTGTGAAAGGCGGTAATGGCAATCGTGTCGGCGGTTCCGGGAGAGGCATCAGCTCCGGTGGACCGGTACCTGCAGCATTTGCTCACAATTTCCAGATGGCACTGTCGGCAGCAAACTTTACTAACTACACAGTTTCAATAGGCGGAGACACGCTTGTGCTCGAGTGCACAGATGAGGATTATGAGAATACATTTCATCTTAGCAAGAATTAATTAGTTCCTTTAATATTTCAATATACATTTTGAGTCCCCTGGTGAGTGATTTAGCAATAGTCACTTTCCGGGGGATTCGCTTTATAGGCAGACGGATTTTGTCGATTTTAACTTTGAGGAGTACAACAGTGATGTTCCGTATACATCCTCTGTGATTGAAGTTTCAATTTTTTACAATGATAAGATGGAGGTTGGCTTTAAGCCGGCGAGAAATGTAAGCGGCTCAAAGAATAATAATGGCGGCGGTGATAAATACACTGCAATGTGCTATGATCATGTAGTTGACTAAGATTAGTAGAACAATATAAAGATATGGAGGACCAAGATGAAACTTTCAGTTGTTTATGACTCAAAGACAGGTAACACAAAGCAGGCAGCTGAGTGGATAGCTCAGGGTATGCAGGATGTAGCTGGCGTTGAGGCCAGAACTTTTTCAATACATGATGGTGATGAGGGCTCTGATTCAGGAGATGATTTTATTAAGGAGTCTAGCGGTATTGTAGTTGGCTCACCATCCTATGCAGCTAACATGACACCTGACATGCATAACTGGCTCTTATACTCAACTGGCAAGCTTGATGTTGCTGGCAAGCTGGCAGGCGGCTTTGCAACAGAGCAGTACTCACATGGCGGAGGTGAGCTTGTTATCCAGTCTATTATTACACTAGAGCTTGTAAAGGGTATGCTTGTTTATTCAGGCGGTGGTGCCTATGGACATCCAGTCATCCATTTGGGGCCGGTAGGCGTAAATGCAAACAAGGAACAGCACAACGGCATGGATAAGTACAAGGATTATTTTATGATCTATGGCAAGAGATTTGCGGAAAAGGCTGTAGAGCTTTTTGCCAAATAAACAGCCGGGAATGAAATATGACTGCGTGGCAGAAACAAAGCATATGAGGCAGGCAACTGGCAAGGCATGACTGCGGGGCAGAAAAGCTGGAAACGAGCCAAGAAATGCGTGGCAAAACCATGACTGCGGACAAGAAAAGCCAGAAGTGAGCCAAAGGCTGCGCCGGCTAGTCCAACGATTAGACAATTCAACAATCCGATTAAAGTAAGTCAAGCGGCATGCCACCAATCTGGCATGCCGCTCTATTTTGTCCTGATATCGCTTCAATAATTAATATTTTAATAATTCGCATTTCAATAATTAAAACTTCAACAATTCATTTTTAAGTGTCACGAGATGTGGTGGTGCGAGAGATGCTTTTTGCAATATCTCTGCATGGCTAAATATCTCTGCTGGCGAACCATCATCCAGTATCTCGCCCTGTGCCATGGCGATGACTCTTGAAAATGCATCAGCTACGAAATCCATGTCATGTAAAATGGCAATGACAAGCTTGCCCTTTTGTGACTCGGAGCGGATTATTTCTTTTATTTTTTCTCTGCCCTTCAGGTCCTGAGCGATAGTCGGCTCATCTAGTATTATGACATTTGTGTTCATGGCGAGAACAGACGCAATGGCCACCATCTTTCTGTCTGACAGATCCAGGTCATAAGGATTTTTTTCTATGGCATCCAAAAGGCCGACAGACTGCAAGGCTGTGCGGGCACTGGTCTCAGCATCCTTCTGAGACATGCCTATATTTAAAGGTCCAAACATGACCTCATCCAAAACCTTGTACTTAAATATCTGATCATCCGGATTCTGGAATACATAGCCTACATCACCAGCAAGCTCAGCTACAGTCTTTGATGCAATATCCTGACCGCGGAATGTAAGCCTGCCACTATCTGGCTTTAGAAGCCCTTTAAGTATGCGTACCAGAGTGGTCTTGCCTGCACCATTCTGACCTATGATGGCAGTAGGCCTGTTATCAAGTGTCAGATTTATGCCCTTAAATATTTCCCGCCCAGGGACATAAGAGAAATGCAAGTCAGAAACAGTGAAGGTCGAGTCAGAAGAGGTTGCACTGGCATCAACTCCATTTTTGGCATTATCTACACTTCCAACTTCAGAAGTATTAGTCTGTCCTGATTTAGTAGTATCAGCGCTATCCGACTGATGATAATCATGGCTTGAACTGTGTATAGAACTAACAGACCCATCATCATCTGCACTTACCCCACTACTTATTTTATTTTGTGATTGAGCAATCGGCTTTGTATCTAACCCATTAGTCATTTCATTTAGTGACTCGATGAGGGGCTTTGTATCCATGCCACTGGCCTTTATCAGGCCCACGAGCTCGTCTTTTGTTACAGGATAATTACCGTTTGGCAGGCGCAGATTATGTGCCGCTGCGAATGTTGTAAACCCGGGGGCAGCCACTCCCAGTGAAGCTAGATCGTCTCTTGAAAAAATTGCGCCAGGTGTATCGTAGGCAATGAGATGACCCTTATGCATGAGGGCAATCCTGTCACAATACTCAGCCAGCTTCTCGATTTTCTGCTCGATCATTATGATGGTGATTCCGGTTTTTGTGAGCTCATCAACAGTATGGAAGACCTCCTCGGAACCGGCAGGATCCAGCTGAGAGGTCGGCTCGTCCAGTATCAGTATGTCTGGGTTCATGGCAAGGACAGAGGCTATAGCCACACGCTGGAGCTGTCCGCCTGACAGGTCAAAGGGATTTCTGTCACGGAACTCCCAGATGCCCAGGCGGCGCAGTACCTCCTCGATGCGAGTACAGATCTCCTCCTTTAGGATGCCAAAATTTTGCAATCCGTAACCCACCTCATCATACACAGTATCCTTGGCACCGCTTAACTGATTAAATGGATTCTGGAATACCAGCCCTGCCTTCTGGCAGATTTCTGAGACCGGTGTAGTCTTGGCATCCAGGCCATCTATCGTTACTGATCCGCCATAAGCCCCCTTGTAAAACTGCGGGATAAGTCCCAGTAACGCTTGAGACAGAGAGCTTTTGCCGGCACCATTCTCGCCGGCAATGCCTATGAACTCTCCCTTTTCTATAGTCAGGGAGACATCATCAAGGGCGAGCTCTGTGACCCCAGGATAACGATATTTTAGATTCTTTATTTCTATAAGAGACATGTCCTCTCCTTTACAGTATGTGCATGACGCGGAGTACGATGACCAGTACGAGACTCAGTAAACTGAGCCATTTTATGATCTGATCGGTGGTGGTGTATGGATGGCTATAAAGATAGGTCTTTTTTGCCTTTGCGCCAAAGCCTCTTACCTCGAGAGCTATGGCACGCTCTCTGGTAGAGGTCAAAGCTGACATAACCACAGGGGATATGAGAGGGAGGAATGCCTTGAAACGGGTCATTAGCTTGCCCTCCGTCTCCATACCACGGCTCCGCTGGGCATCTGATATGGTATGCATAGTGCCCATCATCTCCGGGATGATCTGGAATACTGAGTTTATGATATATCCAAATTTCGGACTAAAGCCCTTTTTCTCCAGCTCTTCAACAAGCTCAGATGGACTTGTGGTAAGTACAAGTATGGAAAAGCTCAGAAGCATATTCAGGACGTTGAGTCCGATGCGGGAGGAGTAGAGCAGTCCCTCTTTATAGAAATGAACGGGACCGAGTGAGAAAAGGACGGAAACATTCTCCTTGTAAAATATACCCTGGATTATAAAAATCGTGAGCAGGATAGTGAATGAAAATGCTATCAGAGGCAGTGCCTTGCGGAGCATACCAGCACTTGCAAGAAACAGGATGCTGATGGCGATGGTGACCCCAAACATAAAAAGATGACCGGATATGAGGGGGATGAGTATAGCTGACAAAAGATAAAACATCTTGGTAAAAGGATGCAGCTTTACCAACCAGGAGCCATTGTCTGTGTATAAAGAAATAGATTTCATGATATTGTCCTTTGGGCCGGCACAGCCGGTCATGTGATGTTGTTTAGCATAATCTGTATAAATTAGTACGGATCAGAATAAATCAGTACAGATAAATACAAATCGTTATGTATTGCCAAACACTTATAAGAAAAGCGGCCATGTGAATGACCGCTTAAATTTACAATGTTCGATTTTATTTTAACAAAAACCCGCTATTAATCAAGTTGGTCAGACCAATCAAGTTGATCAAGTTCATCAAATTGATCTAGTGACTCAAGTTAATGGAGCCAATCAAGTTAATTTGGTTGGTCGGGTTAGTCAAGTGACTCGACAACTGCATTTGCATCATAGAGTGTTGTGAGCTTTTTAGGAAGCTTACTTACGATAAAGAAAACTACGATGCCTGTGATGAGCTTGTCAGGTACATCTACTACCAGCTCATCAAGGAGTGAGCCGAGCCATACTGGCATGCCACTAGCCTGAGTGGCTGCAAAGATCGCATCGCCCCAGATGTTTCCTGTTGTTCCGCCCCAATAGATGATGTTGAGTGGTGTTGAAACGATAACTGCTGCAAGACCGCCTACACAAGCTGTGATCATGGCCTTTGGGAATGTCTCCATAAATCCAAGTCTTGCCATAATACCAACTGAGATACCGATAAACAGTGATGTAAGCGCATATACCAGTGTGATGTTGTCGCCAGTTGTAAAACCATAGATCAGGTTGTTGGCTGCTCCACAGATGCCACCTATGATTGGGCCGCCAAGTACTGCACCGATGCAGGTTCCGATGGAATCAAGCCAGAGTGGAAGCTTTAAAGCCTGAGCAAAAAGCTTGCCAATGTAGTTGATGCCGATGCATGCAGGAATCAATACGATAACTGCTGTTGAAAAAGTTGTTTTAAAAAGTTTACCCATAATCAATCTCCCCTTCATTAGTTATAAACCAGTAACTCATGGATAAAATATAAAAATCGTCACTATTATACACTATTTTAATATTTAAGGAGTCCAGAGTTTCCCGCAGAATAGTAAAAATGTGATTACTGTTTTTAGGAGTATTGCATAAAAAGGCACTTTGTTTACGGCATATTTGCTTTGTGAATGTTATAAATTGAGCGCAATCTAATCATATTTACCATAGAGGCAGTGGGGCGTGCCCTGATGGCTAACTGTATGCCGGGATATGTTTTGTACGAATCAGTCATCCAGGCGGTAGCATTTTAGCTATCATCAGGGAGCGGTGGATCGTGCCATGATGATAGCCTGCTGGATACCAAGGTATATTTTGCATAAATCAGTCATCCAGATGGTAGTACTTTAACTTCCGCCAGAGGGTGGTGGTGCTGATACCCAGCTGCGCCGCTGTCAGCTTCCGATTGCCGTTGTTCTCCCGCAGGCACTTGATGATGAGATCTCTATAGACATCATTGCTTTCCGGTTTGTCAATCTTTCTTGTTTCGGTAACTCTGGGTGTATTTTCTGCGAATGCCTCCCCCGTGTCAACAGCTGGCTCTGCCGGCACTGAATCATAAATTGCAGAATCCTGCTCATATAACTCCTGCAGCAGAGTGCGCACATAGGCTCCATTTATAGTCGCTTCCGGAGCTGTGAGTATCATTCTCTCGCAAAAGGCTGAAAGCTGTGAGATGGTACTCTCCCAGGGATAGTTTATGATAGTGTCTCTCGCGTTTTTGGTCAGAGTATGATGAGTCTTGTACTGGGTGTTAAAGTCATTGAAATAGAAATCCAGCATATTTGTAATGTCGTTTGGTCTGTCCTTTAACTTAGGGATGCGGAGACGCAGCGCTCTAAAGGTAAACAGGAGGTCAGACCGGAACAAAAACTGATTACGCAATTTAGTCAGGTTTTTGGAGGTACATCCTATGATCCTGACATCAACGTAACGGTACTGTGAGTAGTTGGTCTGACTCATGACTCTCTTGGTACGTATTACTCTCGCAAGCTGAGATTGCATAGGGAGAGTGAGTTTGTCTATACCCTGTATCATGAGAGTGCCATGATTACTATCCAGGATGGCACCCTGTCTCCCCATCTTGGGATCTCCAAAAAGCAGTTTAGTCTGCTCCTCATTTGTTGTACCTGACAGGGATATAAAAGCATAAGAGTTGCCCTTTCTATCACTGCCGTTATGTATAGCCTGAGCCAGCATCTCCAGCTCAGGACCAGAGCCCGCCTCGATGAGCACCGGGCTTGAGGATCTGGCATATACTTTGGCCTTTTCAATCTCCGGCCGCAGATCCACAAAAAGTTTCTCTAACATATCAAAGGTTGCCACTGCTGGATCACCATGCAGCAGCACCAAGTCACTCTGTTTGAAATGCATTTCGTTACTCCCTCTCCACAAAATGAGCAATTAGTTAATAGATATAGATACTAAATATAGACACACGGGGTGCGCACCCGTGAGTTTATATTACCATTTCAAAATGAAATATAAAATGTAATATTTATCCTTTTTGGCATTGCTATTTGAAATACTTGTGTAAAACATCTAAAAATTAGTGAAAAATTGTGCATTTTAACAGCGATTTACAGGCAAAATTCTCATATACTCGGAACTGTCAAAAACAAAAGACACAAAAACAACCATTAGTTAACCGGCTTGATAGTTACATATTGAGCCGTGTATCTCAAGGGGGGACTCATGAATTCGTTCAATTTTGAAGATAAGATACGGTTCACAAAAGCCGTTTTTTATAACTTCCGACCTATCCCACTGCCAAAGCCATTTCAGGATGGCACAGGTGGATTTGGCCAGTTCATACCAGAGCAGGGTTATCTCGAGCTGTCAGATGACACAGGGGCAACCGCACATTACACAGTAACCAGAGCTTTCATAAAGGAGATGCTTCCAAAGCTCCTTAATGGCGGCAGCAAGAGTTACAACGAGTGGAGAGAGACTCTTTACTGGCAGGTAAGAAATGCCGGTTTCCAGTCAGGACCTGCTGTGAATGTTGGTACCGTGGATCTGTTGATGCTGGATATACTTGCTCAGAGGGCGGAGAAACCTATCCATCGATTCCTGGGAGCAGAGAAGGACTGGGCAGCCGCATACAAGGGTGGCGGAAGCATTCTCCTGTCAGACGAGGAGCTGGTAGAGGATATGACGAGGTATGTATCCGAGGGCTTTACTACTGTCAAGTTTAAGGTGGGCAGCGACAAGGGTACAAACATGGAACGTGACCTGAGACGTATTGAGAAGGTGCGCAGCGCTGTGGGCAAAAACATTGGCATCGCAGTTGACGCAAACCAGAGATGGAGCGTTGAGGATGCTGTTAAGTTTGCAAAGCTTGCTGAGCCTTATGACCTCGAGTGGTTTGAGGAGCCTATACACTCATCTGATTTTAACGGTATCAAAAAAATGAAGGAGATGGGCGTAAAGCAAAAGATCTCAGCCGGTGAGTCCATGAGGATTTCTTATATGTACGAGATGTACATCGAGAAGGGTGTTGATATCCTGCAGCCATCTCTTGGACGAATGACCAGGATCGATGACCTCTTAAAGATCAGAGATATGTGCCGTGAGGCAGGTCGTGAGTTCCAGTCCGGCGGTCGTACAGCGTACAATGCTTCCTTTGGCTGTCTCTATGGTGACAATGAGCGAATTGAGTTCCATGCGCCGATTTCAGAGCCTGTTCATGAGCTCATGCTCAATGTTCCTGAGATGCACGATGGAAAGTGCTTTGTAAGAACAGATATAAATGGAATTCCAGTACGTATGGATCTGGAAAAGATCGAGAAGCTTGGTTATCTCGAGTCCAAGACTATTTATCTACCAGACTGATATAGAAAATAGAAACTTTTTTGACTATCTAAATTATGAATATGTAAATGAGATCATAGGGGTCTCATCAATATAAGGAGGAAATTACTATGAAAAGACGAGCATTGGCTATCATTCTTGCAGCAGCTATGGCTATGGGCGCTACAGCTTGCGGTTCATCAAAGACAGCTGAGACAACAAAGGCGGCAGAAAAGGCTACAGAGGCAGCTGCTGAGGCAAAGACAGAGGCAGCATCAGAGACAACAGCCGCTGAGGCAGCAGATGACTATGGCTTCCCAACAGATGAGACGATTACCTGGGTTGTACCTGGTAAGGCAGGCGGCGGATCAGATCTTGCTATCCGTTACATGTCAGAGGCTATGACCAAGGATCTGGGTCTTACAAACACAGTTACAAACTATGATTCCAATACAGTAGGTCATCAGACAGTAGCAAATGCAAAGCCAGATGGAGCTACGATCATGCTGGCAACTGCGGCTTTAAACATTCAGTGGATCACAGGTAATGCAGATGTAAATCCTAAGGAGGATCTCACTCTCATTGCTGCTATGGATGACAACGGATTCTCAGCACTTTGCGCTCCTGCAGATGCTCCATATAACACATTTGCAGAGATGGTAGAGTACGCCAAGGCAAATCCTGGAAAGCTCAATGCTGGTATGCCAAACTCGGGAAACAACACCATGCAGTTCGGCCGTATCCAGAAGACAGCTGATGTACAGTTCAATGCTGTTGAGGCATCATCAGAGTCAGACAGACTTACAGCACTCGCTGGCGGATTTATCGATCTCGGTTTTGCAGGTATCGGTAATGCCAAGGAGTATGAGGCTGCAGGCAAGTTAAAGGTTATCGCTACAATCGCTGGTGACGGACTCAAGATCGCTGATTATGATGCATCACTTCCAGACAACTACAAGACAATCCAGGAGCAGGGCTATGATGATCTTTACTGGAATGTAAAGCACTATGTATACGGACCTGCAGGTATGGATCAGGCTCAGGTAGAAAAGATGAATGCAGCTCTTGAGAAGATCTACAACGACAAGGATTGCCACGATGGTCTCGTATCTGTTGGTCACATCCCTGAGTGGCATAACCTTGAGGAGTCTATAAAGATCAGAGATGCTGAGTACCAGGCTGAGATCGAGGTTAGCGATTATCTCGGTATCAAGGTTAATGACTGATCACTAAAGGCATAATTAATGTTTATATTGGAGAAGAATAAACAATGAAATTGAAAAGAAACACAATAACAGGAATCGTCGGAATTATTGCTGTAGTCTTTTTCTACATCCAGACTCAGAGTCTGAGAGAGGTCCCTAATCTTATCGAGCCGGGACCTCGTATGATGCCTTATGTTGCTTTGGCACTCATACTCCTAAGCTCGATCATGCTGCTCATACAGGGTCTCAAGGACAAGTCAGTGGAAAAGCCATACTTCCCTAAGGGCGGCATCAAAAAGATAACATTCGCCTATCTTGAGCTGGTTATCTACGGCATCGCACTGACACTCTTTGGATTTTTGATCACCACACCTTTTGCCATGTTTGCTTTTGTAAACACACTAAAGGGTGATGAGGATGTCAAGTGGTGGCAGAATGTCATCATCAGTATCGCAGTCACTGCTTTTCTTTATGGAATGTTTGTAATCGGTTTCCAGATCAAGCTTCCATCAGGACTGCTTTTCGGTTAAGGAGGTAAGGAATGTCATATTATATTTCAGGACTTCTGCTTTGCCTGCAGCCGTTAAATCTACTGCTTATCGCAGGAGTGGTAATTGTAGGTATCATCTTTGGAGCTATTCCGGGACTGTCAGCAACACTGGGCATCTCACTGCTCCTTCCTGTTACTTTTGGTTTGTCTACAAACACATCTTTTATAATACTTCTGGCCATGTGGATCGGTGGTGTATCCGGAACCTTTATTTCAGCGGTACTCATCGGTATCCCTGGCTCCAGCTCAGCCATTGCGACCTGCTTTGACGGATTTCCAATGACTAAAAACGGCAAGGCATCAAAAGCCCTCGCCATAGGTATGACAGCATCCTTTTTAGGAACAGTGGCATCAGTTCTCATTGCAACAGTACTGTCACCTATCATTGCTGATTTTGCTCTCATGCTGGGACCATGGGAGTACTTCTCACTCTGCTTCTGTGCCATTACTCTCGTAGCTGCACTTTCCAAGGGCAGCATCTGGAAGGGCATACTTGCAGCAGGTATCGGACTCCTCCTGGGATGTTTCGGCATGGATCCTATCACAGGAGTAGCGCGCTATACATTCGGCACACACTACCTTGACTCAGGTATATCTACTGTCTGTCAGATGCTGGGAATGTTTGCACTGTGCCAGGTGATCAGAGATTACGCCAAGGGGCAGGGCAAGCTTCCAGAGGTTAAAAAGACAGACCTCCACGGATTTGGTATCGGCATCACAGATATAATCCGTAATCTGCCTACAATCCTGAGATCCTTCTTTATCGGTCTCTGGATCGGATTTCTCCCGGGCATGGGTTCAGGAATCTCAAACATGGTTGCCTATGGTCAGGCCAAGGCTTCCAGCAAGCATCCTGAGGAGTTTGGTAATGGTTGTGACGAGGGTGTATGGGCGTCTGAGACTTCCAACAATGCTTCCCTCGGCGGAGCTCTCATCCCTATGATGGCTCTCGGTATCCCTGGAGATGGTATCACAGCCATGCTCATAGCAGGTCTCACGATCCATGGCCTGCAGGCAGGTCCGCTCTTTATGACACAGCAGCCAGACCTGGCATACCTTGTATTTGCCTGCGTGCTGGTGAGCGCAATCGTAACTTTCCTTCTTGAGGCTGTGTTCAAGAGATGGCTGCCTCTGATACTCAAGATACCTTATCACTTCCTGTATAGTGTTATCCTGACTATCTGTTACATCGGAGCATTTGGAGTATCAAATACAGAGTTCAATATCTTTGTAATGCTGGCTCTCTGCTTCCTGGCAATCTTCCTTAATATTGCAGGAGTATCTCTGAGCCCACTGGTACTTGCATTTATCCTGTCAGATGATCTGGAGTCCTACTTCCGTAAGGGCGTAAGCTACGCACATGGAAGCTATGCAGAGTTCTTTACCAGACCAATTTCACTGCTTTTCCTGGGACTTGCAGTATTTTCAGTCTGCTGGCCATATATAGCTGATGCTATCAAAAAGAGAAAGGCGGAAAAGGCAGCCTGACCTTAGTACAGCATTCATATGGATGAAATAATAATTGGTTTATAATAATTCTTCTCCAAATGGGGGTCCGGCGTGTTGTCGGGCTCCTGTTTTGCATTCTGTTTTATGCTATATTTAAAAGTGTGCATTAAGATGATACTCGGCAAAAATATTGGGCATTAAATGAGAACCCCTGGTGATCAATTTATCGGGTTTCAATGTAGATTTGACAGGAGCGAGAGATATTTGGCACCATCAGGAAATATTTGACAGGAGCGAGAGATGAGAAAAGATGATTTAATACTTGTTATAGATATGCAAAAGGTGTACCTCCCGGGGCAGCCATGGGCCTGCAGTAAAGTGGAGTCGGCGGTGCAAAATATATCACTGCTGTTGGACCGGGTGATCGATGTAAGAGATAGGGCAGAGGAGGCGCCGGACGTACTTTTGACTCGATTCATCGCACCGGCTGATGAGGATGCTGTGGGCACCTGGGCCAGTTACAATGCTATCAACAAAGAGATAAATGACAACCCTGTGATGGAGGAGTTTATCCCGGCTATTGCGAGATATGTTGAGGACTTTCCTTATTATGACAAGTGCACCTACAGCTGCTTTTCCAACCCTTACGTGAGAGTTGCGGCAGACAAAGCCATGGTACATGGTGGAGGCATAGTCCTTACAGGTGTTGTGAGCGAATGCTGCGTGCTGTCAACATTCTTCCAGGGGGTAGATCTCGGCTACCATTTTGTTTATCTTAAGGATGCCTGCAGGGGAGTGGATGAGGAGACTGAGGCAGCAGTGGAAAAGGTGCTCGGGGGTCTTAAGTATGTCCATGTAGATATCATGACCACAAGGGAGTACATGGAGAAAAACTAGGGATCTATAGTGAAACTGAATATATGAAAATACATAATTGATTGCCATGATGTCCCGTTGTATATATGATATTTGAGAGCATATCAATCTAAAGAAATTTTTAGCTTTTCTATGCTTTTCACGCATAGACAAGAGGGTGGAAAAAGAGTTATGCTAGGACCGTTGCGTAAAGGTCAAAAACTCACCTTGTTTTATGGCAGATCTGGTTGCCGGTGACATGGGATTGTGAGGTTTTGATGGTTTACGAAAATATATAGTGAGGGGTAAGGACAGATATGAGGAAATCAATTTTTTGCACAGTGATTCTGGCTCTTTCAGTCGGAGCTTTGACAGGTATGACTGCAATGGCTGATACATCAGTGACTGGATATGTTGTTGCCAGCGGTACAGCTGATGGTTCAGCAGCCACAACTGACAGTCCAGCATCTACAACTGACAGCGGTACAACAGCTACAACTGGCAGCAGTGCAGCAGCCACAACTAATAGCACAACTGTTACAGCAGACACCACAGCTGCTGACAGTACATATACAACTCTTACAGCCGCAGAGCAGAGCGCGGCACAGATACTTGCATCTCAGCAGGCGGCAGCCGCAGCCAATGGTGTCGCTTCCAATATAGACATGGCGGCTATCAATGCAGCATCATCATCACCGGCTGAGGCTATGGTCACAGGCCAGAAGCTCTCCACGGTAAACGGTATGTCAGTTGCATATCAGATGTATAACGGTGAGACAGAGTATCTGGACGGATTTACCATAGCATCATGGGTGACAGGTAATAATGGAAACACTATCCAGGTTGATCCTAATCAGGTAGCTGCCTATGTGCAGGGACTCAAGGACAAATATGATTCAAAGGGCGTACAGACCTGGACAAGCGCAGACGGCACTCAAAAGTCTCTGGCAACCTCTTATGGATATTATATTGACCTTGCCGGGGAGACAGCAGCTCTTACAGCTGATATACAGGCATTACAGTCTGTTGTGAGACAGCCTGTTTATTCCATGACAGCAGTTCAGGCCGCAATGCCACAGTGGGGCAATACCTTTGTAGAGGTTGATATATCATCTCAGCATGCGTACTTCTATCAGGATGGCAATTGCGTTTGGGAGAGCCCGGTAGTAACAGGTAAAGCTACAGATCCTGAGAGAGCTACACCGACAGGAGTATTTTCATTGAATTACAAGCAGACTGATAGAGTGCTCAAGGGCGCTATAGACAAGAGTACAGGTAAGCCTAGCTATGAGTCACATGTAGATTACTGGATGCCATTTAATGGAAACATCGGACTCCATGACGCAAGCTGGAGATCATCCTTTGGCGGTGATATCTATGTAAACAATGGTAGCCATGGCTGTATAAATCTGCCAAAGGATAGAGCACAGGCACTTTATGGTCTTATTAATAAGGGCACAGTTGTAGTGGTTTGTGACTAAATTTGAGTTTTAAATTATGATATAAATTGAGATTAAAATAAGACTTAAAATAAAAACTATTTTTGAAAAAGTAAAAACCACCAAATGAAAAGTGATTGATTTTATAAAAATTTTATAAAATGAGCACCTATATCCTAAGAATTTACCGACCAACGGTAAGTATTGTTTATAACCAGTTTAGGGTGTGTTCATATTTGCGGTTTAGAATAGCCTCCGTTGTGTGACAATGGAGGTTATTTTTGTTTTTAAGAAGATTATATCGAGAGACAGGAACAACAGCACAGGAGATGAGGGGGTATAAATCATTTTCCACACCTGATATTAACGGGTTAATGAGGCTGATGGTTCTTGTAATGACAACTACATTAGCATTATCAGTATTTGCAGCTCCAGCATATGCGGACAGTCGTACTATAGATAACACATTGCTTGAGGAGACTGTTAATGCAGAGTATGAAAAAAGACTTAAAGAAACGCAGGAAGCATCAAATATAGAGGAGGCTGCGGCGACATCAGAGGGATCAGAAACAACAGATCAGTCGTCCACTACATCAAGTGATACAACAGTTAAGGAAGCAGCAGCCTCAACAGAGGGAACTGACGGAGAGATAGATGATGCAGCACTTAACCCGGCTGATGCTATAGCAATCGCAGAGTCAGCCGTGGCAGAGGCTATTGCCCAAAAGTCAGCTGGAGAAAAGATTGTGGAGTTTGCCAGTCAGTTTATCGGAAACCCATACAGATATGGAGGCAGCAGTCTTACATCCGGAACAGATTGTTCAGGTTTTGTTATGAGCGTATATAGAAACTTTGGTATTTCATTACCTCATTCATCATCTGCCATGCGTTCTGTAGGTATGCCAGTGGGCAGTCTTGCAGAGGCACAGCCTGGGGACATCATATGTTATTCAGGACATGTAGGCATCTACTTAGGCGACGGCAAGCTGCTGTCAGCCCTTGGTAAAAATTACGGCATTACTATTAATAGCGCAACATACAAAAGGATATTGACCATCAGAAGATTAGTATAATCGGCGATTGGCACAAAGAGGGAGGCGTTGCCTCCCATTTTTTTGTCCACATTATATGGACAACTATGTGTATAAGTATAAAAACTCTTAAAAATAATTTTTAGAATGTTGATAACTCCCAAAAAAGATGCAAAAAAGTGGAAAAATTTTGACTTTTTTTAATAGTTACCTATAATTGAATGTATGAGCGAAAAAAATGACAACAAGTTGATAATGCTAAAAGCACTCGCCAATGATACCAGACTTAATATTCTGAAATGGTTAGCGGATCCGGACAAGTATTTTCCGGGACGAAAAGAGGATAGTTTACAAGAGGTGGACTTTTTGGGAGGGGTCTCAGTTACTGATATTCAGAAAAAAACAGGTAAGGCGCAGTCAACAACGTCACATGATCTTGATCTACTCGTCAATGCGGGCTTTCTGGAGGTGAAATATGTCGGCAGATACAGTTATTTCCGACGTAATCAGAAGGCATTAAAAAAACTTGCCAAGTACATTAAAAACGAGATCTGACGTAGACACCAATTTAGGCAAAGTTTTACTAAAGAGTTCCTAAATCAATCCTAAGATAAGCAAGACATTTTATAAGTGTCAGAACAGCTGATAGTAGTCTTAGAATAGTTAAAAACAAAAAGACCCGGTTTCTGTTCAATCTTCTGATCATAGCGGTCGGAGTGTTGAACATAAGCCGGGTCTTGTTCTGTCAAATTTGTATTCTGCTGTTACTTGCTATTATGCTCCTGACCTGCCTCCAGATTTGTTGAGCTTTGGCAGATATTGCCAATAATATCTGCATTGCCAACTGAATGCAGCAGCATAATGACTGAAGCATCATAAGGATTGGTATCAGCCCAGGATTGCCTTGCGGATAGGAGCAGCGATTTTTTCCAGCTCTGCCTCATCAGTGATCTTGGTCTGGTTTGGATCCATAGCAAAGGTGCCGCCCCACTCAAACTGATCCTTATACTTAGGAACCAGGTGCATGTGGAGATGGTGACCTGTGTCGCCATACATACCATAGTTAAGCTTGTCTGGTGAACATACCTTGTGGATAGCGTTAGCTACTGTAACTACATCCTTTAAAAATGCATTCTGCTCATCAACAGAGAGTTCAAGCATCTCGGATACATGATGCTTTGATGCAACGATGCATCTGCCTGGATGACTCTGCTCCTTGAAAAGATAAACTGTTGAGGAAGGGAGCTCGCAAATCTCATATCCAAATTTACCTACCAGCTCTCCCTTTGCGCAATAAGCGCAATCTGGGTGCTCTTTTGCCATATCCTGTGCCATAAAAATACCTCCAAATATGTTTGTGTAATCGCTTACATTTTTCCATAGTATAGCACTTACCAAATCAATGTGCCACCAAATTAATGGATAGAATGAATGATATTCCTACAAGTTATCAAAAAGTTTGGGAAGCATGAAAAAAAGTCAATTGAAACCCGAATTGCAAGTGACTATATTAGTTAATTGTACAATTTAAAGCTTAAAAGCGTTGAAGGAGAAGAGTAACTACAGAGGTTCTCTACAGAGAGCGATGGATGGTGTGAGCATCGCGAGGATGGTGGTGGACTTATCACTCCTGAGCCGCAGTCACGAACAGTACCTCATGTACTAAGTAGAGGCTGACGTAGTTCCCACGTTACAGGGAAAAGGATTGTTTGATCCATGAGTGCAGGGCTTTTTTACCCTGAAGTCGGGTGGTACCGCGTAATATGATTTTTACGTCCCGGGAGTTTATGCTCCCGGGACTTTTTTTTCGCCCCGGCAGGATTTTATTGGGAGGTTCAAAATGAACAAAAAGAAAAGAAGTAATTTTACCGGAAAGCTGGGGTATGTACTATCCGCAGCCGGTGCATCAGTTGGTTTGGGTAACATCTGGAGATTCCCATATCTTGCTGCAAAATATGGCGGAGGTATCTTCCTCATTGTATATATAATTCTTGCCGTGACTTTTGGATATACCATGATCATAGCGGAGACAGCACTTGGCAGGATGACCAAAAAGTCTCCGGTAGGAGCATTCAAGCATTTCGGACATGGATGGCAGTTCAGCCTGAGTGGCTGGATCAATGCTGTAATACCTATACTCATCGTTCCTTACTACAGTGTTATCGGTGGCTGGGTAATCAGATATCTCACACAGTATTTTGTACCGGGTGGAGCAGATATGCTTGCTGCAGATGGCTATTTTTCAAGCTTCATCGGTAACGGTGCTCAGGTAGAGGTTTGCTTCCTTGCCTTCTCTCTTGCCACACTTACCATCATTTATCTGGGTGTACAGAATGGTATCGAGAGAGTGTCAAAGTTCATGATGCCTATACTTATCGTTCTTGCCTGCATAATCGCAGGTTACTCTATGACAAGACCTGGAGCAGTAGCTGGTATAAAGTATTTCCTTATTCCAAATCCGGATAACTTTTCATGGATGACAGTGGTTGCTGCCATGGGTCAGATGTTCTACTCACTGTCCATCGCCATGGGTATCCTTGTAACATTTGGTTCTTACATGAAAAAGGATGTTTCCATTGAGGAGGCTACTGAGCAGGTTGAGATTTTTGATACAGCTATCGCTATGATGGCAGGTCTAATGATCATCCCGGCGGTATTTGCATTCTCAGGAGACTCTGCGGCGGAAAAACTCCAGGCAGGTCCATCACTTATGTTCATCACTATGCCAAAGATTTTTGCAAGCATGGGTATGGGAGCACCTATGGGTATCCTGTTCTTTGTATTGGTACTTTTTGCAGCCCTTACATCTGCAATCGCACTCAGCGAGTCTGCAGTTTCTACATTTGAGGATGAGCTCCACTGGAGCCGTAGGAGATCAACAGTATTTACAGGTGTCATCATGGTTGTGCTCGGCACACTGTCAGCTCTTGGTTATGGCCCTCTGGCAGCAGTCAAGATCATAGGCATGCAGTTTCTTGATTTCTTTGATTTCCTCACAAACTCTGTCATGATGCCTATCGCTGCAATGTGTACATGTCTCCTTATTGTACGTGTTGTTAATGTTGAAAAGATCGCTGAGGAGGTAATGCTGGACGGCAAGAGATTCCGCCGTAAGCCGGTATTTGATTTTATGATCAAGTACCTCTGCCCATTCTTTGTAGTGATCATCCTTTTCTCATCAGTGGCAAGCGTATTCGGACTTATCAGTATGTAAGCCGACCATGAAATTAGTATGAAATAAGTACGGATAAGTACGAAACAAATATGAAACAGGCATGATAATAAGCATGTAAATTTCATTTCAAAATTCTGTCATTTATTTAAGCTTACATCACTTTTGTTGATTAGCTTTTTAGGACTTGGTATCCTATGCATAAAATTAAAGGAGGCGTTGATGACCTGGCGTGAGCCGGGTCATTGCGTGACTTTAGACAGTATATTTACGCAATTTGGCTGTATTTGATATAAGAAAGAGAGCTTTTTATGCAAAAGAACAGGCTTAAGAGAGCATTGGCTATCAGCTGCACAGCAGTTATGATCGCAGCAGGTTCATTTAATACGTGTTTCACAGCGCTTGCAGAGGGTACCACAGGTACTGCTGCCACAGTTTCAGGTGACCTCACCACAGACTGGTGGACAGGATATGTCAATCAGGACGGAACCGCCTACACCTATATTGAAAAGGGTACAGAGGTATCCAAGTTCCAAAATCTGGATGGAGATATCGACTGGCAGGCGGCGAGGGCTGACGGACTGGACTTTGTTATGATACGTCTCGCCTACGGCACAACTCAGGATCCTTATTTTTATGAGAATATCAAGGGCGCTCAGGCTGCTGGTATAAAGGTGGGAGTTTATCTCTGCTCTACAGCACAGAATCTGGAGCAGACCATAGCTGAGACACAGCTCACATTACAGATGCTCCAGGGATACTCATTACAGTATCCTGTGGCTTATGACGTTGAGGTCAACTCAATGCTTGCCGGAGGCGCAACAGCTGATGATATGACACAGATGATAGATTATTACTGTAAGGCCATGGTGCAGGCAGGATATACACCTATTATTTATGCCAACAAGACATGGCTCACTACACATATGAATCTGTCACAGCTTCCATATGATGTGTGGTATGCATCCTATCCTAGTGACAAGGTGTACAGGCCGGTATCAGGAGCCAACACCACTATATGGCAGTCCAGTGAAAAGGGTACAGTCAATGGTATCAAGGGCAAGGTCACAACAGAGTTTTCGGTAAAATCCTATGGCGGATATTACGGAGCGACTCACGGCAATGCCTCATCTGTACAGGCAGGTACAGCTTTTAGCGGTAGCACTTCTGCAGGTACATCATCCACAGGCGCAGCAACTATTGGGGCCACCACAGGTACTGCTGGAACAGCGGGTACTACAGGTACATCATCAACAGGTACAGTTATTTCAAATTATGGTCCGGTAAAGGGTACAGATACAACTCAAGAGACTGTAGTAGGTGCCACATCAACACCTGTTACGGCGGATGGAAGCGTTTCTACAGTAATACCTGAAACAACATCAAAAAATGGCTGGGTATATGAGAACAACAATTACAGCTACTATATTACCGGAGTCAAGCAGTATGGTCTCGTAGATGTTGATGGTAAGACTTATTACCTTGGCACAGACGGCGCTATGCATGCCGGATGGCAGGAGATAAGTGGCAGCAAGTATTACTTTAATGAGTCAGGTTACATGGTTAAGGGCACTACTATTGCAATCGGTGGTCAGAACTATACTTTTGATGCTAATGGTGTTCTGGTAGGATGATACGGATCATAGATTTCTGCGGAGCGATAATTTAAGAGATTTTATAATTCAGGGACTTGTTCTTTCTACAATATAGAGGACAGGTTCCTTTTCTTTTTTATGATCTATGATTTTAAATCTTTTACAGAACATTATTTTATAAGACACTATTTTTAAGATACTATTTACAGGACGTAATTGGATGTTTGAGAGCAGTTTTACTAAACTATAGAAGACGTTTAGAATTTAAAGCCTTAATTGTAAGGATATAATATTTATTTAGAGATGGGCATAGGCCGATATAAATTGAAGAATAAGCAAAAGATTGCTACAATATAAGGTGCTTTTTAAGCGGATATGTGTAAATTTTGAAAGGAGCATATATAGATGAAGTTTCGTAGACTATTACTGGCAACAGCTGCGTTTTTGACAATATTTGCCTTGTCAGCTTTTGCGGCAGAGATAAGTACAGTGCGACTTGATCTGTCACCGGATGCAGAGAGTACCATGGGTGCCGGTGATCTGGCCAGTGGAGAGGAGCCTGCAACCTATGATTCGACATATTTTGTATATGATTATAGTGTTTCCGGTACTACCAAAACACCTAAAACATCCTATACCTATGTTATAGACATACACCCGGCTACAGGTTATACATTTTCATCTACATGTGCAGTGGAGGTCAATGCTGCAACGACCTTGAGCATCCAGTCAAGAAATGCCAACAGCATACGTATCAAGGTGACAACATTCCCATTTTACGTGCTTAAAAATCCCACTGGTTTCAGTGAGAGTGGGAGTGAGATAACCTGGAATAAGGTTGATTATGCAGACAAATACTCGGTTTATATTTACTGGCAGGATAGTGAGGGCGATGACCATGAGACTCACACCACAGTCACAGGGACCAAACATAAGGTCAACATTTCCAGTTACAATTCCAACGATCGTAGTTTAAAATATATTTCTGTACAGGCGCAGTGTAGCGGAGACGGAGGCAAGTTTATCGCCAGCTCTCAATATATAACAAATGATGGAGCGATAGATGACGACAAGAGTTCATCGGAGTATACTTTTAATATTCCGGTTGCCCGTTCCAATGCTGTAACTACATCATCTACTACTACAACAGTCAAGAACAGCGCAGAAAATGTGTTTGGACCTGGATTTAACCTTCAGGACTCTCCTGGAACTACCAATTCTTCAGAGGGTACCTGGATGCAATATATGAACGACTGGTATTATCTGCAAAATGGTCAGTTTTTAACCGGATGGATATGTCCTGACGGAGTAAACTGGTACTTGCTTGGTGCTAATGGAGCGATGCTCACAGGATTACAGAGAGTGAGCGGCAGATGGTATCTGTTAAATACTGCTGAGGGTGCCACCAAGGGAGCTATGCTCCATGGCTGGTGGAAGGTTAATGATAAGTATTATTACTTTAATGAGCAGCATGATGGCACCTACGGAGCTATGCTTACCAATGCTACGACACCTGATGGTCTGCATGTTGGTGCAGATGGTGCATGGCTTGGATATTAATATAGCTATAGGGTATAACAGGTTGAGACCTGATATTTAACGTCAGCCCCTCGCAATGCGAAATATAATGACTGACGACCAGAAGTGAGGAGTTTAAAATGAAGAAAACAGCACTTGTAATCATGGCGGCAGGGCTTGGTTCCCGTTTTGGTGGTGGTATCAAACAGCTTGCAAAGCTTGGACCTAGCGGTGAGATTATTATGGATTATTCTGTACATGATGCTCTTGATGCAGGATTTGACAAGATCGTTTTTATCATCCGTAAGGATATTGAAAAGGATTTCCGTGAGATCATAGGCAACCGTATTGAAAAGATCGCCAAGTGTGAGTATGCATTCCAGGAGCTGGACAAGCTTCCAGAGGGTTACAAGGTACCTGAGGGACGTACAAAGCCATGGGGCACATCACATGCACTTTTACAGGTTCGTGATCTTATTGATTGCCCATTTGCTGTTATCAATGCTGATGACTTTTATGGTAAAGAGGGATTTAAGCTCATCCATGACTATCTGGTAAATGAGATGGATGAGGATGCTCCTGTATTTGATATTTGTATGGCAGGATATATAGTTGGCAACACTCTTTCAGACAATGGTTCTGTAAACCGTGGTGTATGTAAGATGGGTGAGCATGACTATTTAAAGGAGATTAACGAGACTTACGATATCACAAAGCATGCAGATGGCAGCCTCGTAGGAAAGGACGGATGTGACAATGAGGTACGTGTCGACGGAGACGCTATCGTATCTATGAATATGTTCGGTCTTCCAAAGAAGTTCCTGGATACTTTATATGACAATTTTCCGGCATGGCTTGACGAGCATGGCGAGGAGATGAAGTCAGAGTATCTGCTCCCGCAGGAGATCAGCAAGCTCATGCTTGCAGGCAAGGCTCAGGTCAAGGTATTAAAGGATCATGACAAGTGGTTTGGTGTAACTTATGCTGAGGACAAGGAGTCAGTACAGAAATCGCTCAAGGAGTTAGTAGACAAGGGAGTTTACCCTGCAAACTTATATCAATAATTAATCAGGATGGAACAGTAGTATTCAATGGCTGATACATATAGAGAAAACAGAAAAAATGAGTTGAGGAAAAGAGTGGTCGATACAGACCGACTCATGAAGCAGACTGATCAAAAGAAACACGAGGAGCGGCAGGGCGGAAAGCCCCGCCGCATCCTGGTGTTTTTGCTGATTTTACTTATCGTTATGGCTCTGGCGGCCTTTGTATTTTATTTTATGCATCGTCAGTATCAGAACTATGCAGTTAACTGGGCAGTGGATTTCAGTGCGGGTGAGGGAGCTATAGAGTCTGATTATGAGGATTACAGAGATTATGGAGACGGCTTTGTCAAGGTAACAAGAGATGGTGCCTCCTACATTAACTCTGCCGGTAAGACCATATGGAATCAGGCATACGAGATGAACAATCCATATGTGGCTGTCAATGGAGATTACTGTGCAATCGGTGACCAGGGTAAGACTACTATATTTATCATGAACAGCTCGGGTACCACAGGACAGGCAGAGACCAATCTCCCTATCAGTAAGATTGCTGTCTCAGCCACTGGTGTTGTATATGCAGTACTGGAGGACTCATCCGCAAGTTACATAACCGTTTTTACAAAAGAGGGTGCAGCGCTTGATATCTCTATTAAGTCTATTCTGTCAGGTGATGGTTATCCTATAGATATTTCGGTATCTCCAGACGGAACCGAGCTGATTACTTCATTTGCATACATTGCTAATGGAAGCATTCAGAACAAGGTCATCTTTTATAATCTTGATGAGGTTGGTCAGAATGCCGGCAACAATCGTGTTGTTGGTGGATTTACAGATGATTTTGCGGGACATCTCGTAGGACGTGTGCGTTTTTCTGATAATACTCATGCTCAGGCTTTTTATGATGGCGGTATAGCGTTTTTCAGCACTAAGGTGTTAACCAGTCCTGAGCTTGTAAACAAAGTTGAGATTGCTGATACAATACGCTCCATTGCCTATTCAGGTGACTATGTAGGAGTTATAACATTCAACTCTGACGAGAATACTCAGGAGACTTACAGAGTGACGGTTTATCGCGTGGCCAATGGTCAGGAGGTTTTGTCTGTACCTGTATCTATCAACGTGACAGGATTTAATATAGATAACAATATGGTATATCTATATAATGATAAAAAACTTAGAGTTTACGACATGAGTGGCAATCTCAAGTTTGACGGTGATATAGAAAGACCCGTGGCTCAGGCTCGTGGCACCAAAAAGGTAGCGAGTCCACTGGGTATGGATGTGCTCATCGGCAGTAAAGGTTACATGGAGTCAATTAAGCTTAAGTAATAAATGAGAAAAGGGGATGTTTTGCTATGAATCAGTATGTTGTTGGCATTGATGTTGGAGGAACAACAGTAAAATGTGGTATTTTTACTATCACAGGAGTCCTTATGGATAAGTGGGAGGTACCTACCAGAAAGGAAGAGGAGGGTAAGTATATACTTCCAGATGTTGCAGAGTCTCTCAAGCAGCATATGACTGACAAAAATCTCATGCTCAATGACATAGAGGGTATCGGTATAGGCGTCCCAGGACCTGTTGAGCCAAACGGTTACGTGCATGTCTGCGTTAATTTAGGATGGCATGATCACTGGCCTGCAAAGGAGATGCAGGAGCTCATGGGCGGCAATATCAGATGTGCTGCTGCCAATGATGCCAATGTTGCCGCACTTGGAGAGATGTGGCAGGGTGGTGGAAAAGGCCATAAAAACATGCTCATGATCACCCTCGGTACAGGTGTAGGCGGTGGACTTATCTATGATGGACATATTGTAGCAGGTGTTCATGGAGCTGGTGCTGAGATAGGACACATACATGTGAGAGATGGTGAGCCGGAGCAGTGTAACTGTGGCGGTCACGGATGTCTTGAGCAGGTAGCCAGTGCCACAGGTATCGTCCGTGAGGCCAAGCGCACACTTGCAGCTTCAGATGAGGCTTCAACTATGAGAGATTTTGGGGATGCACTTACTGCCAAGGATGTATGTGACTGTGCCAAGGCAGGAGATGCTCTCGCAGTCAAGAGTCTGGGAACCAGTCTCAGATATCTTGGTCTCGTTATGTCACAGGTTTCAATGGTGACAGATCCAGAGCTTTATGTTATAGGCGGCGGTGTTTCCAAGGCAGGACAGTACCTCATCGATGTTACAAGAGGCTATTATGAGGAGTATACTCCACTCCTTAAAAACAAGGCAGATATAACACTGGCAACTTTGGGCAATGATGCAGGTATTTATGGAAGTGCGAGACTTGTACTCGGCAATGAGTGATCAAACAGGTAGTTGGATATAAACATTGAAGAGATTATTATTTACCAAATTTATCATAGCTTACATTATCTTTGGTGTGTTGGGCTTTGCAGTTGTGGCTATCATATCCTCCAGACTCACGTACAGATATCTGGTACAGGAGCAGGCCAACAGTCTGTACAGTGAGGCGACTCTCATCGCTACTACTTACTCAGAGACCAAGGATACCAGTCTCAGTGAGGATGTGGTAAACGAGCAGATGAATGCCGTCTCCACATTCCTGCACGTAGATATATGGATTGTTGATCGTAATGGTATGATACTCAGCGATGCCAATAATGAGAGCTTTAAGGGAAGACAGATTGAAAACTTTGATACTACCCGTACAGGACTCAGGTACGAGGTCGGAACATATCATGATATGTTCTCCTCTCAGGTGCTCACAGTTATGGCTCCGGTTACGAGAGGTTACACTACCAGCGGATATGTAATCATTCACAATTCCATAGAGAATATCCTGTCGTCACAGTTTGAAATACTCAATATTGTGTATATTACGGCGCTTATTATCTTTTTGCTGTCCATGGTTATCCTGGTGGTGTTCTACATCATAGTCTATAAACCGTTAAACAAGATCACCATCGGTGCCACCAAGTACGCTGCAGGTGATTATAGTTATAAGATAGAGACCAAATCGAGAGATGAGATGGGATATCTTGCTGAGACACTTAACTTTATGTCAGATGAGATATCCAAGGCGGATGACTATCAAAAGCAGTTTATTGCCAATGTAAGTCATGATTTCAGGTCACCTCTTACATCTATCAAGGGTTATCTGGAGGCAATTCTGGATGGTACTGTGCCAAAGGAACTGGAGGAGAAGTATCTCAGGAGACTGATATCTGAGACGGAGCGTCTCACCAAGCTTACACAGTCTATGCTAAATCTCGGTACTTTGGATAAAAAGGGATTTCTCACCAGGAGTAATTTTGATATCAACAGAGTCATCAGAGATGTCTGTGCAAGTTTTGAGATGACCTGCCAGAAAAAGGAGATTGTGTTTGAGCTTACTTTCTCGGAGAAAAAAGAGATGGTGTATGCGGACTACTCCAAAATACAACAGGTACTTTATAATCTTATTGATAATGCCCTTAAGTTCAGCAATCCTAAATCATCTATCGCCATAAAGACAGGTATCCGTGGTAATAAGGTATTTATTTCTGTAAAGGATACAGGTATAGGCATACCAAAATCTGATATCAGTAAAATCTGGGATAGATTTTATAAGGCTGATCAGTCACGAGGCAAGGACAAGCATGGTACAGGACTGGGTCTCAGTATTGTAAAGTCCATTATCAGCGCTCATGATGAAAATATCGACTGTATCTCCACAGAGGGAGTCGGAACAGAGTTTGTGTTTACTCTGCCGCCGGCATCAGCGCTGTAATTTGTCATATATATGTTTGTTTACTTACGGGATTTTAATAGGGATAGTCACTTGGGAAATTATAATTAAAATAAAACTGGTCTAATCAGTATCAATCATTAGTGATCTGATTGGACCAGTTTTTTGTTAATTTGATTAAGCTTCCGGAATCAAACTTTTTGAATCAGGCTTTTTGTTGTGCTGGTTATTGTTTCGCAGAGCATATGCTAATGAAGCAAAAGCTAAGCCATGTATAAGACAGCAATGAAATTGGCTTTTTGCCTTAACCAACACGGAACTTGTAGCCGATGCCCCAGACAGTGGAGATCTCCCACTCTGGTGTGCCGGATATTTTTTCGCGGAGACGCTTGATATGTACATCTACTGTACGGCTGTCCCCGACAAACTCATAACCCCATATATGATCCAAAAGCTGCTCACGGGTAAACACCTGGTTAGGAGATGAGGCCAGGAAGAATAGTAGCTCCAGCTCCTTAGGCGGCATCTCGATAGCATGGCCCTTGTAAAATACTGAGTAATTGGTCTTGTTGATGATGAGATCTGTGTACTCGATGTAGTTGCCATTACGTAATGCCTCGTCGCTCTCACCGGCTGTATGTGGACGGGCTGCATCCGCCGCAGCAGAGGCAGTCTCCTGCTCATGCTGGTATCTGCGTAATACTGCCTTGACACGGGCGACCAGCTCCTTGGACTCAAAGGGCTTGATCATGTAGTCATCTGCTCCAAGCTCCAGACCCAGCACCTTGTCAAAGGTCTCTCCCTTGGCTGACAGCATGATAACAGGTACCTGGCTGGAGGCGCGGAGTCTGCGACAGACCTCGTAACCATCTATGCCCGGTAACATGAGGTCAAGGATCACAAGATTAGGCTTGTACTCAGGGAAAATCCTGAGAGCCTCCTCGCCGTCCTCGGCACACATGGTATCAAACATTTCTTTTTCTAAATATAAAGAGATGAGCTCAGAAATAGAAGTGTCATCATCTACAATTAATATCTTTTGCTTTTCAGCCATTTTATCCCTCACAATAGTTATAGTTAATAAGATAAATTTATTATAACCCTTAAACGGCTAAAGTTTATTTCTTAAATATTACGATAGTTACACCATCCTGACCCTCGCCGAACTCTCCGAGACGGAAGGAATCAACATATTTCAGCTTTTTGAGCTGCTGGTGTACCGCCTTACGTAATGCACCTGTACCTCGTCCATGTACCACTCTGGCTTGAGGCAGATGAGCAAGATATGCATCATCCAGATACTTCTGGAGCTCTGGTATAGCCTCGGCAGTAGTCATACCGATGAGGTTGATCTCAGGAGATATACCCATGGTCTTTTGCATACGGATATTGCCTCCGGAGGTGCTGCCCTTTTTGTGCTTGCTGCCAGGCTCTATACCAGGCCCTGTGACCTTGCCGCTGTCTACGAGCTCAATGTCTCTGACGGAAACTCTGGTCCTGATGATACCGGCGGTTACATAAAGCTCGCCCTTATGATCAGGAAGAGTTGAAACCGTTGCATTGAGATCCATAGAGGCAACATGCACGGTATCTCCGACGTGGAGACTCTTGGCTGATACAGGTTTGGATGGCCCCTTGATCTTGATATTGGAGAGACTGGCCTGAGTCTCACGGAGCTTTTTGTTGAGTGCAGATCTGGTCTGCTCGGCCTCCATGGTGGCTGCGCCATGCTGCTCCTGCTTACGGAGCTCCTTTACTATGCTGTCTGCCGTTTCCTTGGCATCCTGCAGTATCTGTGCGGCCTCCTCACGTGCCTTTTGCAATATCTTGTCACGTCCCTTTTCAACTCCGCGGGAGTTGTCTCTGGCGCGGCGCTTGTACTCCTCGATTTCTGCCTTGTATCGCTCGATTTCCTGTTTTTCCTTCTCGATGGTCACACGGCTCTCCTCAAGGCTGGTGATGACATCCTCAAACTTGACATCCTCTTTTTCCAGTCTGCTTTTGGCGTCATCAATTATGTAACCAGGGAGACCCAGCTTTTGAGAAATGGCAAAAGCGTTGGACTTGCCAGGTACACCGATAAGCAGGCGGTAGGTAGGGCTCAGGGTGGCCACATCAAACTCGCAGGAAGCATTCTCAACACCAGGGGTGGAGAGGGCATAGACCTTGATCTCCGCGTAATGAGTAGTGGCAACTGTCCTGGTCTTCATGTTATGCAGGAAGTTGAGTATAGCCATGGCTAGAGCCGCACCCTCTGTAGGGTCGGTACCTGCACCCAGCTCATCAAAGAGGCAGAGGCTATGGCTGTCTGCCTGCTCCAGTATCCTGACTGTGTTTGTCATGTGGGCTGAGAATGTAGACAGGCTCTGCTCTATGGACTGCTCGTCACCTATGTCTGCAAAAATATCCTCAAATACCGAGAGCTCAGAGCCCTCGCTGGCAGGGATAAAGAGACCAGACTGTCCCATGAGCTGGAATAGCCCGATGGTCTTGAGGCAGACGGTCTTACCACCGGTGTTAGGCCCGGTGATGACCAGCATATCAAAATCATCTCCAAGATATATGGTGGTAGGCACTACCTTTTTAGGGTCGATAAGTGGGTGTCTGCCCTGAAGTATGGAGATGTAATATCTGTCGTTAAATACAGGCATGGTGGCATGCATGGACTCTGCAAATTTGGCCTTGGCAAAGACAAAATCCAGATGCGCCAGTATCGCGATGTCGTTGCGTATTGCCTCGGTATAAGGCATGAGAGATCCGGAAAGAGTCTCTAAGACCTTTTCAATCTCCTTTTTCTCCTCGGCCTCAAGCTCCTTGATATCATTGTTTAGTTTTACAATGCTCATAGGCTCTATAAAAAGTGTGGAGCCTGTGGAACTCTGGTCGTGTACCATGCCAGGAAATGAAGACTTGTACTCGGCCTTTACAGGGAGACAGTAACGTCCGTCACGCATGGTGATAACAGCATCCTGGAGCATGGCTCTGGAGCTGTTGAGAATGCTGTTTAAGGATGTATGTATGCGCTCCTCAAAAATGTGCTTTTTCTTACGCACAGAAAAAAGCCCCGCACTTGCGTCATCTGCAACTGTATCCTCTGAGATGATGCATCGGGTTATCTCCTTGTTTATCGGGGAGAGAGGCTCAATGTCTCTAAAGTATCCTGAGAGACTGTCATCCTCTGTGACCTCTTTTAGCTTGTCCGGGTCAGGCTGGTTTTTAGTATAGTGTGCACTGAGTCTCACTGCCCGTGGAACCTGTTTTTTAGGCTCAGGTGAGCGCTCGCTGTCTCTGGCATATGCCTTGGCACGACCTGCCGCGGTCAGTACTCCGCTGATCTGCAGTAACTCTACTATAGAAAGTGAGGCTGCTATATCAAGTCGCTTTAAGCTGTCACTCACATCCTTTACTCCGGAAAAAGAAATGTTGCCATATAGTCCGATACGGAGCATGGCGGCATCAGTCTCGGACAGGTTTTGCTGTATCTCCGATAAGTCTGTGGAGGGTAAAAGCTCCTTTACTAACTGTTTGCCCTTTGGGGAGTTGGCATAGCCCTCGAGACGATCCTTTATTTTATTAAATTCTAATGTATTTAATGCTTTATCATTCATGCATCTCAGTATAGCAAATGCATCAAGTTTTTGCCACTTTCTTGCTTGTCATTAGGGAGTTGTATATAATAAATGCTATGGAAGAAAATGACTTTATTAAAGAGAATATAGTAGGTCGTAAAGAGAGCTGGAAAAAGAAAGCCAGGCACTATACCAGGGTGGTTTTTTCGGCGCTCTTATTTGGTGCGCTCAGTGCCGGTACCTTTGCTGTAACTGAGCCTTTGATTGCAAGTAAACTCCATAATGATGAGACTGAGGCTGTGACATTTGAGACGGAGCCTGAGACTGAGGAGACAGAAACAGAGACAGTTCCTGAAACTACCGTAGCTCCTACAGAGCCTGAGACAGAGCCACCGGAGGAGACAGTGCCTATAGAGAGTGTAGTCAGAGATGAGGTACGTAAGTATGAGTACAACATGGATGATTATGAGCGCATGCACAGTGTCCTAAAAAAGCTGGCCATCAGCGCAGATTACTCTCTGGTAGAGGTGCGCAGTCGTGTTACAGGCAATGACCTGTTTGGAGAGCTGGTACAGTCTGGCAGCAGTTCGGCAGGTATCATCATAGCCAGGACCAGTAGTGAGGTGCTGATCCTCACCTCTGACTCGGTCATGCAGGATACCAGCACTATAGAGGTATCATTTTATGGAGACAAGGTATACTCTGCCCAGATCAAGGCAGTAGACTCAGCAGACGGCATTGCCATAGTTTCTGTACCGTTGTCCGGTATTACTTACAGAGACAGTCAGGAGATACGCTCTGTTTCCATAGGTGACTCATCTATGCTCCAGAGAGGAGATATGATCGTTATAGTAGGAGCACCTGCCGGAACTTATGGATCCTCTACAGTTGGTGAGATTTCATCGGTTTCCTATAACACTGTAGACGTAGACGGCAATGTCAAGGATATGATCGCTGATGTAGACATTGACCCAACCTATGGCAGTTTTGTCATCAATACTGATGGAGAGCTGGTGGGCTGGATAAAGACTGATGAGGTGTCAAAGCATGGCTATGAGAGAGTTATAGGTATCTCGGATTATATTGATATTATTGAGACTATGTCCAATGGCACTGAGTACCCGTATCTTGGGCTCAAGGCTCAGGAGGAGACTCAGGAGATGCTTGATGCGAGACTGCCTAAGGGACTTTATATACGTGAGTCTATACAAAACTCACCGGCTTATAATGCGGGCATCCAAAATGGTGATATCCTTGTAAGGATCAATGACACAGATATCACTAATATGAAGGATTACCAGAATGCGATTTCGGCTCTCACGGTTGATGATACTGCTGTTGTGACTATCATGAGGCAAAACGGTGCCGAGTATGCAGAGGTAGAGTTTACTGTTACCGTTGCAGGCAGGTAAGAGCCAGAGGTTGATCTTGCTGATACCCTTGCAGGCAGATAGGAGCATGCATAGTTTGATTTTTCTGTAATCGTTGCAGGCAATCAAAAAACATGATAGTATGAGCGACGTGTATATAGATATTTTAGTGTGATCCCCACAGGTATCCAAAGGCCATGAGGGATATACAGTTGATATACAGACGCACTGTTATCATTTACAAGCTTTGGATTAGAAAGATTTATTTATGGAAATAAACGAGTTTTTTAAAGAGAGAAATGGAGATGCCGGTGCAGCCGGTATGCGATTTATTGAGAGCTTTTACGATGGTCTCAGGGTAGGAGATGTATACCTTGTAAAGACTAAAAATGCCGCTCTTACTAAAAATGGCAAGGAGTATCTCAATGTAACATTGCAGGATCGTACCGGTCAGGTAGATGCTAAGGTATGGGAGCCAAACTCCCCGGGTATCAGTGATTTTGATGTACTTGATTATGTTTATGTCGAGGGCAATGTGACGGTTTATAACGGTGCCAATCAATTGAGCATTCAGAGACTCCGTGTTGCCAAGGAGGGCACCTATGAGCCTAGGAACTATCTCCCTGTTTCAGGCCGTCCTTTAGAGGAGATGGATCAGGAGCTTTTGCAGATGATCAAGTCTGTTAAAAATCAGTATTTAAACAAGCTGCTCAATGTTATATTTATTGACGATCAGGCCTTTCACAAGGAGTTCATGCAGCATAGTGCGGCCAAGTCTGTACATCATGGATATGTAGGTGGCCTGGCAGAGCATACTTTGTCAGTAGCTGCAATCTGCGATTATTATGCAAAACACTATCCGGATCTGCACAGAGATCTCCTGGTTACGGCGGCACTCTGTCACGATATAGGCAAGGTTACTGAGCTGACAGCATTCCCAAGAAACGACTATAGTGATGAGGGACAGCTGATAGGTCATATTGTGATCGGATATCAGAGAGTTACAGATGTGGCCAGAGGCATACCTGGATTCCCGTCAGTGCTTGCAGCAGAGCTCGGGCACTGTATCCTGGCACATCATGGAGAGCTGGAGTATGGCTCGCCTAAAAAGCCTGCCCTTATGGAGGCTATGGCATTGTCTTTTGCGGACAATATTGATGCCAAGCTGGAGACCATGAGAGAGGCACTTGATGCTGCTGACAAGAGTGGCAAGGCCGCTGAGGGCAATGGATGGATAGGCTTTAACCGTCTCATTGACTCCAATATGCGTAAGACAAGTCCTGAGACATAAAAAAACAATAAAAGTTATAAAAAATACGTAATATTAGCACCCGTTTTTGTCGATGTTCAGAGTAGATTTAGACTGAACTACAGAAACGGGGATTTTTTATATACGGGGTTTTTATGGATACATCAAAGTATAGTCAGGAAATTGTTAAAAAACTTGAAACACTGGAGAGCTATAAGACAGATGTCTTTGAGGCTACCATCAGGCTTTGTAATGAGCTGCTCAATGTTGCACGAAGAAGAAATGATAAAGCCTTGTCCAGCTTATGTAATTACTACATTGCCAGATATTATTACAATATGAGAAACTGTAGTGAGTGCGTCAGATACCTGAGAAAGTCGATAAGGGAGTCTACAGAGTCTAACTCATATCTTGAGATGTGCCGTGCGCTTACTTTGCTTGCAAGCACTTTTACCAGACAGGGCAATAAGGCCAATGCCATGCAGTGTCTGTCCAGCGCTATAAAAATTTCAGAAGAAAATATCGAGATGCATAAAGAGTTTGGACATATATTGATCCGCTCCTATGAGGATTTGTCTGATCTTTGCTACACCATAGGTAACTATCAGGAGGGACTCAAGTATCAGCTTGCTACGGAGAGATTTTTCTATCTTATAAACAGACAGAGCTTCTATCCGATGTATTACATGCGCCATTTATGCTCACTTGCACGTTGCTATGTGCTCCTGGGAGACACTACAAATGCAGGTGATATCATTGCGCAGATCGATAACTTTGCTCAGGAAAATAAGAATGTTTCCTTTGAGCCATATGTGTCTGTAGCCCACATTATCTGGAATGAATATACCGGAGATCATAAGTGGGATGATGTATATATTGACAAGCTAAACACATATTTCTCAACAAAGAACTTTAAGGGTGAGTATGTGGCAGAGTTTTTCTTTGTCCTAAATCTCCTTGCAGATAATGATAATTACGTGGATTACTTTAAGAACCTGGTAGTAAAGATGGAGAACTTCCTCAACTTTACTGACCTGTATGGTTTTAAGCAGGAGCTGAGTAATACAAAGATCAACTTTTATGAGAACAATCACTCTGGCAGCAAGCTCCAGGAGGAGCTGGAGAGATTTAGAGAGTATGCCAATGCTGCACGTCAGGCACAGAATCGTGCTATGAGTCTGCTGATTGAAGTTGAAACCTTGAACGTCTTAGATTATGATGTTAGAGCTGCACTTGAAAAGCGTACAGTTGAGGATGATCTGACAGGACTGCCCAACCGCAGATCCTTTAATGATATGGCGGACAGATTTTTTGAGAGATGTTCTGCCAAGGAGGAGAGCTTTGGTATTGCCATGCTCACCATTGACAATGTTAAGCGTATCAATGACATGTATGGTTACACAATAGGTGACCGTTGTCTTGTGGAGCTTTCCAATATTCTCAAGAGATACGTGACAGACTACCTTTATGTGGCCAGATATGTAGGTGCAGAGTTTGTACTTCTTTTTGAAGGTTTTAGAGATGATGAAGTTATAGACCGCCTTAAAAACATTAATGATGATATTTTAAAGGCGATACGAGTTCAGGAGCTTCCGGAGTTTACACTGTCTCAGGGCATATGCATTCACAAGCCGGAAGGGCTCAATAAGATATGGGACTATACCTCTTGTGCAGACTTGGCACTGATAAAGGCTATGCAGATTGGAACTGGTCAGGCTGTTCTGGTGCACCATAACAGTGAGCTGGCTACTGCTCAGAGTATAACACTTAATGTGGCCGGAAAGGTATTTAGTGATGCTCAGTAGGATGTATGTTGCCGGTTAGTGCCTGTATTGGCAGGTGCACACTAAAGGAAGATTCAGGATGTAAGGTGAATGACAGGTGAATCTTAAAGGCAGGTCCGAGTTGTTAGATCATATGTGCTCGTATTAACTTTTTCATTTATTTGGATCAGGCGTGATACCTACGTCAGGAGATATATAGATGATTAAAAATGAGCAGTTTACAGTAAAAATAGAAGATTATTCAAATGAGGGACTCGGCATCGGCAAAACCGGTGCCGGGTTTGTGTGGTTTATAAAGGATACTGTCATCGGTGACACGGTACTTGCAGCAGCCACCAAGGTCAAAAAGAACTATGGCTTTGCCCGACTGGTGGAGGTCATTGAGGCCAGTGAGTTCCGCAAAAATCCAGATTGCAGTATCGCCCGCAGATGCGGAGGATGTCAGCTGCAGCAGATGAGTTATGAGGCTCAGCTCAAGTTTAAGAGTGACAAGGTCTATAACAATCTGTCTCGTATAGGTGAGGTGGAGCCTGAGGTCCTTGACAGTGTGTTTGAGCCTATAGTCGGCATGGATATGCCTCTCCGCTATCGCAACAAAGCGCAGTTTCCTATTTCCCGTAACAAAGAGGGCAGGATAATCGCCGGATTTTATGCCGGACGTACTCATAATGTAATAGAGTGTGAGGACTGCCTCCTGGGAGTTGAGGAAAATAAAGAGATACTGGACAAAATCATTGACTGGATGGAGACCTATGATATCGATCCTTATGATGAGGTGTCCGGCAGGGGTCTGGTGAGACATGTGCTCATCAGAAAGGGATTTACCTCAGGAGAGAGGATGGTGTGCCTTGTTATCAATGGCACAGACCTGCCTCACAAGGAGGCGCTGGTGGAGAGCCTGTGTGGAGGGAATCATAAAGTGGCTCCGGATGGAAGTCAGTATTGTGCAGCGGGCAGAGATGTTTCGGGTAAAAGTCCGCGTGGTACAGAAGCTCAGACGGAGGTCCGCCCAGACGCAGAGAGAAGTGAGGATGGTACAGGACAGAGACATTCGCAGGAGACAGGTGCTGATGTCAGGGTTGACTCTTTGAGCTTTAGTGTCAACATGGAAAAGACCAATGTCATCATGGGCACAAGGATCGTAGACCTCTACGGACCAGGATATATCGAGGATTACATCGGGGACATCAAGTTCCGCATATCACCACTTAGTTTCTACCAGGTAAATCCGGTGCAGACAGAGAAAATGTATGGTGCGGCTCTCGAGTTTGCGGAGCTCAAGGGCACTGAGAATGTCTGGGACCTGTACTGCGGCATCGGAACCATATCATTGTTTATGTCTCAAAAGGCAAAGCATGTCTATGGCGTTGAGATCATACCTGAGGCCATAAGGGATGCCAGGGAGAATGCTGAGATCAATGGCATCACCAATGCAGAGTTCTATGTGGGAGCTGCTGAGGAGGTGCTGCCGCAGTGGTACAAAGAGCACCCTTCAGAACGCATCGATGTTGTTTGTGTGGACCCGCCTAGAAAGGGCTGCGATGAGAGAGCGCTTGCGACCATAGTTGAGATGGCACCAGACAAGCTTGTGTATGTAAGTTGCGACTCGGCAACATTGGCAAGAGACGTAAAGTATTTAAGGGCTAATGGATACGAGCTTAGGCATGTCAGGTCAGTGGACAATTTCCCGCAGACGAGCCATGTGGAGACTGTTGTTCTTTTGTCCCAAAAGAAACCGGATGATTATCTAGAGATAGAGATCGATCTTGACGAGCTGGATGCGACAAGTGCTGAAACCAAGGCTACATATGCGGAGATTAGGAAATATGTGGCAGACCATAACGATGGAATGCACGTTTCAACTCTTTATATTGCTCAGGTGAAAAAGAAATACGGAATGGAGCTTAGACAGAATTCCTGGTCACATAAGTCTGAGAATGCAAAGCAGCCACAGTGCCCGGTAAAGAAGGAAAAGGCTATTGTGGAGGCCCTTAAGGCGTATCAGATGATTTAATATAGTTACTTTTGTAAGGGGTGCCATGTTTGGCACCCTTCTTTTATTACAGCAAATATATTATGGAGGAACTGCAAAATGCTTTACGGTTATGCAAGGGTATCTACCCGAGAACAAAATGAAGAAAGACAGATTCTGGAACTAAAGAAAATAGGTATTTCCGAGGAATGTATCTATCTTGACAAGATGTCCGGTAAAAACTTTGATCGTCCCCAATATAAAAAACACATTAGAAAACTTGATAAAAATTCTGTTCTTTACATCAAATCGATAGATAGGCTTGGCCGTAACTACCGTGATCTCTGTGAACAGTGGCGTATCATCACAAAGGAAAAAGGAGCCGCCATTGTTGTTTTAGATATGCCACTTCTAGATACACGTGATGAAAAGAACCTGATAGGAACACTTATTAGTGACATTGTGCTTTCACTGTTATCATATGTATATGAATCAGAATACAGAAATATACATCAGAGACAGGCGGAAGGAATCGCCGTAGCTAAAGCAAGAGGAGTATGTTTCGGAAGAAAGCCGATTCCACTTCCTGAGAATTTTTTTGAAGTTTATGAAAAGTTGAAGAGGAAAGAGATTTCTATTTCTGAAGTTGCAAAAGTGTGCAGAATGTCCAAGTCAACACTCTATAAAAAATAGGTACCATCAGAAAAACGCATTCTAAAAAAGTATAATATGTGAGAAAAAATATGTATTGAGTGCAGAAAACCTAAAGGCCTATTCAAAGCTATCCGGAATAAGGGCAGGTTTGAAGAAGACTGCATGATTTTGTAGTTGATGGCATATCAGCTTGATGTTAGAATTAATTCATGTAAATGAAATTCAATATACTGAAATTCGGGAGGGCGTTATGACAATTACCGAAAGAATCATAAAACTTATAAAGCAGAGAAAAATGACACAGGTGGAATTTGCAAGGCAAATAGGCATTGCCAACTCTACCATCAGTGAGTGGAAAAAGAAGGGTTCCTGTCCTTCTGCAGATAAGGTAATGGATATTTGTAATGTTTTAAAGGTTACTCCGGAACAGCTTCTGACAGGTAAAGGAATTGATGATGAGGAGGATATTGCTACATCAAATCCGGAAAGCCGTTTTACACCATATGATATTCAAATAATCGATAATTATCATAATTTAAGGGAGGAACAGCAAAAGAGGCTTGTGGCTTATATGGAAGCACTGAAGAAGCTGGATGATTTGGAAAATTTATGATTAAGGCTGCAAATAGCGGGAGGGGATAGATATGGAGAAGAAAGTTATAACATTATATAAGAAAAAATTTGATGATATCAGGCATGAAGAGAATGGCGTGGAGTTTTGGTATGCCCGAGAGTTGATGGAACTACTTGAATATGCTCAATGGCGAAATTTTGAGAAGATTATAGAAAAGGCAAAAGTTTCCTGTGATAACAATGGGATATGTGTATCAGACCATTTTGCTGACGTCAGCAAAATGGTCGAAATAGGCAGTAAGGCGAGGAGACCAGTGGATGATTATATGCTTACCCGCTATGCCTGCTATCTCATTGCTGAGAACGGTGACCCACGCAAAGAGCAGATTGCGTTTGCACAGGGGTATTTTGCTGTACAAACGCGAAAACAGGAACTTATAGAAGAAAGAATATCCTACATAGAGAGAACCGATGCTCGCATTAAACTTAGAGAATCTGAGAAGCGGTTATCACAAAATATCTATGAGCGTGGTGTTGATGATGAAGGATTTGCAAGGATTCGATCTAAAGGTGATCAGGCTCTGTTTGGAGGATTTACTACCAAGGAGATGAAAGAACGCCTTGGTGTTAAGGACTCAAGACCACTCGCTGATTTCTTACCAACGCTTACGATCGCAGCCAAGAATCTTGCTACAGAGATGACAAATTATAATGTTGAGGAAAAAGATTTGCAGGGGGAGACGGATATAACAGTTGAACATGTTGATAATAACAGTTCGGTAAGAGAAATGTTGGGACAGAGAGGGATAAAGCCGGAAAACCTTCCACCTTCAGAAGATATAAGAAAACTGGAACGTAGAGTTAAAAGGGAGGATAAGCAACTTGCTGAGAAAGCGGGAAAGCTTCATGAATAAACCTCGCCCTGACTATCTTAAATAGATGATATTTTGAAAATAATATTTCAAGGTCACAATTTGTGACCTTGAATAAGAATTTTAGAAATAAAAAGAAACGGGCAAGTTCTGTCAGGCATAAGCCCTACCCGATGAAAGCCCATTTCTTCACTTGCGACAATAAAGGGTTTATTTTGATCAGTCAAGAAAAATTGAAAAGAAAAAGAGAAAAGATACTGCCATAAAATTTGATAAGGTTCACAGTCTGGATCATGAACATATTTTATCCGGTATTTTAAGGTGTCCTCACTGCGGCGGCGCCATGTATGCCAATGTTAACCGTACTAAGAAAAAGGATGGAACTTATTATAAGGACTTTTTCTACTATGCTTGTAAGCACCGTATCAAAATCGATGGTCACAATTGCGATTATCACAAACAATGGGGCCAGGAGAAAGTAAATGCAGCTGTAGAGGAAGTAATCAGTAAAATGGTAAACAATCCTAAGTTTAAAGCTGCTCTTACTGAGAAAATCGGTTCAAAGATTGATACCTCGGAGCTTGAAAATGAAAAACAGGAGCTTCGCAAACACCTTCAGCAGACCATTGGCGCCAAGAACAAATTGGCAGAGCAGATGGATAAGCTTGATATCACTGACAGAAATTACGACAGGAAATATCAGGATATGCAGGATCGAATCGATAAGCTGTATGACGAAATGAGCAAAACTGAAGATGATATTGCATCAGTCACAATGCGAATTGAGAATCTTCAGAAAAATAAATTATCTGCAGAATCTGTATATCGCATTCTGCTTTCCTTTGATAGACTATATTCAGAGTTTACAGATTTAGAGAAAAAGAAATTCCTCGGTTCGTTTGTAAAAGATGTTCTTATCCATGACAACGAATTAGAAGATGGAAGATTTTTAAAAACGATTCGCTTTAGGTTCCCTGTTTACTACGGTGGATTGGAAACAGAGGAGATTGATTTGGATTCCTCGAATTTTTGGGACAAAGAAACAACAGGCGAGACTGTAGTAGGACTGCAAAAGGTGAACTAGTAGAAATCCTTGAATTTACGCACTTTTTCGAGCATTGCACGTTTGATAAGACTGATTATTCAGAGCGTGGAAGGCACTTAAAAAAGTATATTAGGGTAATTGTAGCTGTTGAACTCATGACAGTAGGTGCAAAAATAGAGCCTACGTCGTGACGGTAGGTGCAAACCCGAATCTGTATAGATAAAACAAAATAAAATCGTCGAAAGGCGCTTAGCTTACAGCATTTCCTGTAGGTTAAGCGTCTTTTTGTTTTGCAACAAGCGGTGCACTGTGAGTGTTATCGCAAATCTAATTGGGAGGTTTATACAATGAGACAAACCATAAATGATATTCATGCCATAAGGTTAAGCGAGCAGATGTACAACGTTGAATTGTTTCAGCCTGGTGATACCACTGTTACCGAGCTTAGCGAAGAAGGGATTACAACGTATTACACGGAGTACAAAAGCGGAAAGAAGCATGATGTTGTAAAAACTCCTGTGGATAGACAAGAAAAGACAGGCTTTTTTAAGGAAGTGTATAAGTTTATCAGAAACGCTGATGAAAGCAGCACTCCTATAGATGACTGTAGCTATAAGCTTACGTTATATTACAACAGCTACCACAAGGAGATTCTTGAAGGGGATACCAGTTGTGGGGACGAATATTTGCTGGGAAAGATATACAGGTTTGTTGAGGTTCACAGGGGACGATGAGGTTTTGTTATGGGAACAGGATATTTATTTAAATGTAAGAACTGCAAGAAAAGATACTCGGTTCAGCTGGGGATAGGATTTCTTTTTCCTAAGGTGTATAGAGAAACGCTGGAAAGTATAGATAATGGTAAGTATGGTGAAGAAATGCAGAAGCTTTTCAGAGAAACACCTTATGCTGCAGTGGATGCAGAACGTGAACTGTTTATATGTGATAATTGTGGTAACTGGAAGGTGGATGCAAATCTATCATTGTACACACCGAATGATATTGAGCTTTTAAAGAGGTGGTTGTATGGCAAAAAACTGTTGAAGAACATGGACACGAGTCTTGTATAATGCGTTTTGATTTGGAAGAAAATTATCATTTCTATAGCCATAGTAGTAGGAACTTCTCGTGAGAATGTTAGGTACTATTGTAAGACGCATGGCCTTGATGGATATGCAGAGCAGGTAAAGATGCATTATAGGGAACAGCGCAATACTCCTGATAACTGCAAGTATTGTGGAAAGCATCTTGTAAGAAAGCCTCATTCCGGGAAAAAGCTTTTTTGCTCAGATGAGTGCAGGAGAAGATGGTGGAAAGAGCATCCTGAGGCGGGTAATAAATCTGCTGGCGCTTATTACAATCAAGTCTGCGCCTATTGTGGCCGCTTCTTTTCATCATATGGGAAAAAGGGACGGAAGTATTGCTGCCACGACTGCTATATCATGGATCGGTTCTGGTCGGATGGTGATAAGGACAGAGTAGTAGCTAAGAGTCCAGACAGGAAGACAATAAAGATAGCGCTTTAAAGCATTATGTCACGATAACTATATAATAATCGTGACATAACTCGTCAGATAGACTATACAATTTATCTGACAAAAATACTTAATAATAAATATATGACTGTTTTTCTCAGCATTGTGGGATAGCCCCGATGCTGAGTTTTTAGTTTACTTGAAAAATAACTATTATAGTTGTATCATAAAAGTGAAATCAATGGTTTCAAAAATATGAGGATGATATTATGGTAATTGATTATATTATTGAAAACTACACAAATGGCGAACCAATCTTTATTGATGAGCTACCAGGCAATTCTAAAGATTATCTCAGGCAGGAAATGAAGAAGCTTGTAGACGAGGGAAAGTTGGAACGTCTATACAATGGAGTGTATTATCTGCCATATCTTACAATACTTGGGACTAAAGGAAAAATTTCTGTAGATAAGTACATAGATAAAAAGTACCTGAATGCCAATGGAGGAGTTTCTGGTTATGTAACTGGACTTCAATTGGCGAATAAGTATGGTTTTACTACGCAGAATCCATCATGCTATGAGATTTGTAGCAACGAGGCTACTACCAAGCAGAGAAAGCAGGATTTTGATGGGAATACTATTATTGTTTATAAGCCTGTGGATATTGTTACTGAACGCAATAAAACTGCATTACAGTTTCTAGATCTTATGACAAATATTGACAAATACAGTGAGATTAAAGGCACTGAACTTCAAAAAAAACTGAAGAAGTATGTAAAAACAACAGGATTGGACTTTTCTGTTGTGAAAGAGTACCTTCCGTTTTATCCAGACAAGGTATATAGAAACATTTATGAAGGAGGCTTGATGGGTGAGCTGGTATAAAGAACATAAGCAGGAATGGAAGGAAATAATAGAAACTATATCTCGAGAGGTAAACAGAACTCCACAGATGATTGAAAAAGATACGATACAATCAATGTTTCTGTTAGAGCTATCTAAAACAGAGTTACCTTTTGTTTTTAAAGGTGGCACATCGCTTTCGAAGGGGTATGGCTTGATAGACAGATTTTCTGAGGATATTGATCTTTCTATGAATGTGAAGCCCACAGAATCTGATAAAAGGAAATCTAAGGTAGAAATAGAGAGAATAGCAGATGGACTAGGTATGGTATTAGAAAATCCTGAGGATATTCAATCAAGGCATAGTTATAACAAGTATGTATATGAGTATGAATCTCTTTTCAGTGATATTCCTCTTGAGCTCATTGTAGAAACAAGCTTTTACCAGACAGTTTATCCGGTTGATAAATATGTAGTAAGTAGCTTCGTTGGGGATTTTTGTAAAAAGAATGGTATAACTTTACCGATATCTTTTGATGCAGCTTTCGTGACGATGAATCTTCAGTCTTTGGAAAGAACGTTTGTAGACAAGGTATTTGCTATCTGTGATTACAAAATTCAGGATATGCAGGATAGAGATTCAAGGCATTTATATGATATAGCCAAGATGCTTCCACAGATTGAGATTGGAAGGAAACTTGATGAGCTTATAGATGATGTCAGAGATGACAGGATGTTATCCAAGAATAATCCTTCCGCTCAGCTTGATTATAATATTCCAGAAATGCTTAAAGAAATTATTGATAGTAGGTTCTATGAATCAGACTATAACAATATAACGAAGAAGCTTCTTTATGAGGATGTTTCGTATAATGAAGCAATCCAAAATGGAATAGCTATAATTGCTGACTTGGATATCTTTAATTATAAGAAGTGAAGAATTGTTGTTGTTGCATTTGGAGCAATAACCAGTCATGGAGTTAATATTTGTAGGTAATAAAATCCCTACGCACTGCATAAATCTTTCATGCAAACGCAGACAGTTTCTGGCTTTAGCACATACTTGGGGTGCGAATACATCCGTATGTACTAAGGAAGATGTAGCATATACAGTAAATATCAGGAAAATGTATTTGCTTAAATTTTTAACACCCATAATCATTATTTTTTCCAAAGGGGTATACAGTATTAGTCCGTATATGTACATGCAAACATAGATGATCACGTATGTGGAGACCGTGTGCTTATTGTCCAAACTTCATGAAGCAAAACACCATATCAACGTAAAGGTGGATATGGATGAGCTTGATCTTACAAGTTCAGAGGCTAAGGCGACATACAAAGAAATTGAGGAATGGGTTCAGGAGAACTATGGATTTCATGTGACAAACCTAAATATAGCGCAGGTTAAACAGAAGCATAGAATTATAGAAAGAGAGAATTACAATAAGCCTAAATCTGAGAATAGCAGACAACCGGGATGTCCAGAGGAAAAGGTGAAAGCTATTGAAGAAGCTTTAAGGTTTTTTAAGATGATATAGTGGCTACTTTATTTTTCAGCATAACTGACTAAGCATAGTGAGGGGATATATCTTGAAAGTCAGATTTAAAACTGTCTTATCTTGCGAATAATATCTTTAAAGGAATCAAAATCCATTAGCTTAGTCACAAGAACACTTTGGCCTCCGCTTTGAATAAGGTAAGAGGGCAAAGAATATATGCCAAGAGACTTTGTATAGTGTAGATCCTGTAAAAAAGCTGCCTCAGCACTTCCATCAGAAAAACACTTCACGAAAAGAGCTGTATTAATCCCGGTATCCTTTGCAATGGCTAGGATTTCAGTGGTCAAGGTTGTTTGTCTTGTTTCTAAAACAGTGGCATGTCGCAGGTTATAAAGAAATATATCAGCTTTTTCATTATCAACCAATTGAGCTGCTTTATAAGCGATATTTAGAGGGTATGAGGAGCGGTGATCTTCATCAAAAAGATGAAAACCATTCATATTTATGGGGAGTCCACCAATGGACTCCTCACTTTTATAGATACCGGCAAGCCTTTTATTATATTTCTGGATTCCTTCTTTTGCGGGAAGAGCGAGCTCGTCCGGAGTCATGAAGTCGGAAACATCCCTGACAAGTCCTGCCATGATATATTTAAACTCTAAGGCATCACCATAATGCTCCTTCAATTTGGCATAGATGGGTTCGCACTCGTATGTAAGACCCATCATAGGATCTGTAAATGTTGTAATTATAATCTTATCCATAACACGTTCCTTAATAAATATTCCTGTCTATGTACATACCATTTACACCCCAACCGATGATATCTTCATACTTTATATATATGTGATCGGAAGCTATTCCTAAAACATCTGATATGATCTCTGTGACTTTGGCAGTGAATTTATCATAGCCATAATGGGGTTCGTTTCCAAATATTGCGGTCTCTATATAAGCGATTGGCTCCGTGTTGTTACCACGCAGCCATAAGTGACAGCCTGACTCAAATTCTAAAAGAAGGTATTCTTCACTTTTTCCTGGGACAAGTTCTATGGCTTTCCCCATACGACTTTTAATCTCTTCTTCCTGAACTTTATCGATTTCACAGCTGACTTTTGTTTTGATAAAAGGCATCAGGCGCACCTCCATTCCTGAAGTTGATGAAGGATGTCGTCAGCAAGCTCCTGATGTTTCATCTGGTAAGTATGACCTGTTTTCTCTATAAAGATCAGCTTGTTATCCTTACAGGATGGCATATGGTCATTGAGGTTTCTGAGAAAATCAGAAGGATCACCATCCGTGAAGTTGTCATAGGTTCCTACGAGCAGAGCGCCGGTATGAGTGATTTTCTCTGCCTGCGAGAAATCGCCATTCTTAGCAGTATGTACATTATTAAGGATTCCGGAGAATTGCCAGTCATATGCAGTATTGGCGATGCATTCAACCCATCCCATAAATGGAAACGGCAGCATTTTTTCTCCCTCCCCGCGGTCAACCTGGTCTTTGATTGTCTGCTTTTCTCTGTCTGTCACACCTGACATCATATAGGTAAGGTTTGCAGGGGAAAGAAGGAAAAAGTGATCAATCTTTGCATCCTGGTGTCTTGACAGGTAATTGATGACTTTATTGGCACCAAGGGAGTGACCGGCAAGTATGATATGCTCATATCCCTGATCTTTGACAAAAGAAAGATAGGCTTCAATATCCTCATCTACATAGGAAAATCGCTCATTCCAGGAACCTATGATTTCTTTCTGACCGGTCGTTACATTCATTGTTTCAATTTCGCCAAAAGCATCATTTGTCTGAGCATAGATGAAATCAATATCTCCACTGTTTAAGGTATTCCCTACATTGTAATAAAACGGATTTGAATAAAAATTTCCGTGAATACCTGTTATGGCAATCATCACAGTATCATTTTTTCTATTTTCTGTGTCCCTAAAGAGTACGCCATTTAATAAGACACCTCTTTTTGTAGGGACATCAAGTCTGTACATCATGAGATCATCTCCTTATCTATTTCTAAAAATGCATTTGTGAGAGTCGGATCTGTAACAGCCATTACAGGAAACGCACTTTGATATATGGGATTTATCCTGCATCCAGATGTTTGGGAGGTCCGGCTCACATAAAAGAGGTCTTGATAGAGAAATAAACTCTATCTTGGAACTGTTCAGAACATCTTCCATAACATCAAGACTTCTAAAACCCCCGACAACGATCACAGGACAGCTGACATTATCTGCAAGGGCTTTAGCAAATGGGACAAAATAGCCTTCGTTCACATGTGCTTTTGTGCCTCCTACCGATGTTCCGTTTCCACTGACTTCAATGGAATCAATCCCTGCTTTGTCAAGGAGTATTCCGATTTCAAGTGCATCATCTTCTTCGTTGCCGCCAAAGGTGAAGTCACTGCTATTGAGCTTTATCGTTACATGGAGAGATGGAGCAGCATTTTTTATACCATCCAGAATTTCAAGCAGTATGCGACTTCTGTTTTCAACAGAGCCTCCATAAGAGTCAGTTCTGTGATTGACAGTAGGAGAGATGAAACGGCTCAAAAAGAAAAAGTGGGCTGCATGGATCTGTACCCCGTCAAAGCCTGCTTTCTGTGCTCTTACGGCGGCATCGATAAACTGTTGCTTTACAAGGGCAATTTCTTCAGGAGTCATTTCATCAGGCTCTACCTGCTCACATCTATCTGATGAGTTACGGTAATAAGCTCCAAGAGCAAGCTGAGTTATAACCTTTGCTCCATGAGAGTGTATGATATCAACTAATCTTTTGTACTCCGGAATAAGTGCATCATCACAAAGTCTCATCATTCCATCAAAGTAATAGTCATTGAGTGCAACGCTGGTAAAACCTGTGATAATGGTGCCTACACCGCCTTTTGCAAGTTCTTCATATATCTCATATGTTTCGTCTGTGATACTGCCATCAGGGTTTGCGATTCCTTCCCAGGTAGCAGATCTGACTAATCTGTTCTTAACAGATAAATTTCTTAATTCGACAGGTTCAAATACTTTTTTCATGATATACCTCCGTTATCTATTTTTTCTGTGCCCTGGATAATTTGAGAAGGTGATGATGGTTGGCCCAGTTAGTCCCAATCATAATAAAGCTCACAGTATAGACTTTAATAAGTGGCATGAGTTCCATAAGGTCAGATAAAGAATTACCTTTAGGCGGCTCAATAAGCAGTACAGTTATTGTAATTATGATGGCAATTACTCCATCGCTGAATGCTTCTAATCTACCTTTGTCCATGTGAAATCTCCTTTACATTTTGTCTTGGCTTCATTATAATTTGATACAAAGAAAAAACAAGAAGGCAGAATATTCTTTGCCACTATAAAAAACATAGTAAAGGAGCATTTATGGGGAAGAAACAGCTACCAAAAGACGAAAACATATACGAAACTGACTGCCCAATTTTGTATGCAATGGATTTGATAGGACAGAAATGGAAGCTACCGATTTTGTGGTATATAGCAGATGCAGAGAATCAGACCTTAAGATACAGAGAACTAGAGCGAAAGGTTGTAGGCATTACAGCAACGATGCTTACGAAATGTCTTAAGGAACTAGAAAAGGATAAGTTTATAAAGAGAAAGCAGTACAATACGATTCCGCCTACAGTCGAATATTCCCTTTCTGAGCGTGGAAAAACACTGATTCCCGCACTTGAGTCTGTGTATAATTGGGCGGATGAACAGATGAAGAATAAATCGTGACTTTCAGGTAATTTGGAATATTAAGTTCTAAATGAATGTTAGGTGCGGACCATCTGATTTGGCAGGTTTTACCAGTGGATTTTGACAAATGTCGTATAAGAGGGTATTTTATAGAGTAGCTAATGTTCATGAAGGCATTATGCTTAAGCCAGGTATTTGTGAGTGCTTGCAGCAGAGCTAAAGATTCATGACGGAAAGGATAGCTTTATGAAAGATATAGATGATCTGCGCATGGCCCAAATTTGTGGGGCCGCTACGATTTTACTTATGCTGCTTGTCAGCTTTGTTGATGTAAGAGATATAGGACCGGCAGGTACGAGTATTGGACTGTCACATATCAATGAGTTTGTACATAATTTATCGCCGGAAAATATGTTTTTCTATAAGGTCACAGGGCTTTTCGGGATTGTTGCGAGACTCACAGTACTGCTCGTTGCAGCACTCGGATTTCTACAGTTCTTAAAACGTAAAAGCATCCTTAAGGTCGATACAGAGATACTTGCTACAGGTACACTGTATGTGGTCCTCATAGGACTGTATGTTTTCTTTGAGGTTGTCATCATAAACTATAGACCAGTCATTATGCCTGGTGAGACAGCACCGGAGGCATCTTTCCCATCATCTCATGCCATGCTTGTAACTACAGTTATGGGCAGCGCCATGATGCTGGTGAGGAGATACGTGAGCGATGGAAATATTCGCCGCATCCTGAAATATATTTTTGGATTTATAATAGTTGTCACAGTCGTAGGCAGACTCCTGTCAGGAGTGCACTGGTTCACAGACATTGTTGCCGGCGTACTTATCAGTATGACCTTGCTGTCACTGTACTCCTGGGTACTTAAGCACCTAAAGCGTCATCACAGAGAGCTAGCGTAAAGTTTTTGTAGGTTTAAGAAAATAGAAAAGAGAACGATCTCGAATAAGTGATAAAGTTATTGCGACGAAACAAAACTTTAAGTAGGAGATCGTTCTCATGTTTAACAGTATACAGC